>MDTC01259840.1_pt1 | contig 35106 bp, 39 predicted proteins | sample 811181 | NCBI WGS metagenome assembly MDTC01 (sample SAMN05326644, study PRJNA326480) | marine metagenome | isolation source: seawater | place: Pacific Ocean: North | collected 2011
AGAGAAATGTAATGTTTATAATACTCACATTAATAATTATTGTTGCAGCATTTAATATAATTTCAGGATTAACTATATTAATAAAAAACAAAACAAAAGAAATTGCTATTTTAAAAACTTTAGGTTTGAGTAGTTATTCGATTAAAAAATCTTTTTTTTTAACTGGCATGATAATAGGCACTTCTGCAACAATTGCTGGTACATTTATTGGTATCATTTTTTCTTTAAATATAGAAAAAATTAGAATTTTTTTGTCTAGCTTCTTAAATATAAATATTTTTCCTCCAGATGTATATTTTTTAGACAAAATGCCTAGCGAGATAAATTTTACATCTATATTTCTAATTTTTATTTTTTCAATATTTATTACCGCTATAGCATCATATTTACCGGCAAGATCAATATCAAAAATGGAAACAACAAAAGCTTTAAGTTATGAATAAAACTATTTTAAAGACTTTGAATATAAGCAAAACTTTTAAAACAAATAGCAAAAGAATTGAATTATTCAAGAATGTAAATTTATCTATAAAATCTGGTGAGCTAATAGCTTTAGTCGGTCCCTCTGGTTCTGGAAAAACATCATTAATAAATCTATTATCATTATTAGAAAAACCTAATTCAGGCAAAATAATATTTATGGATAGAGATGTAATTAATCTATCAGAGAAACAAAAAAACGAAATAAGACAAAAAAATATATCAATTATTTTTCAAAATAATAATTTATTAACTGATTTTACAGCTTACGAAAATATAGAAATGCCTTTAATTATTCGAGGAGAAAAAAATTACAAAAATAAAGAAAAAATAAAGAAAATTTTAAAAGCTATAAATTTAAAAGATAGATCAGAGCATTTTCCTAACGAGTTATCAGGGGGTGAACAACAGAGGGTTGCAATAGCAAGAGCATTAATAGCTGAAACTGACTTGATATTAGCAGATGAGCCCACAGGGAATTTGGATTTTAAAACTTCTCAGGAAATTTTTTCATACTTCGTAAAATTAAAAAAATTAAATAAAGCTATAATTTTTGCAACCCATAATAGAGAGTTAGCTAATAAAGCAGATTACAAGTTGAGTATTTCAAACGGTGTTATAAAAAGACATAATGCAAATCGATGAAAAATATTTCACAAATTTTAAAATTCATACTCAATACTCCATATGTGAAGGTGCTATAAAAATTGATGATCTCGCAGAATACTGTAAAATAAATAAATCAAAATCAATTGGCATCTGTGATAGCTACAATCTTTGTGGCGCGTTAGAATTCGCTGAAAAAATTAGTAAAGTTGGAACACAACCCATTATTGGGTCTCAAATTAATTTTTTAATTGATGACGTCTTGGGAAAAATGCCTTTTTTTGCTAAAACAGAAAAAGGTTATAAAAATTTAGTTAAACTCTCCTCCAAAAGTTTCTTAGGCACTAATGAAAAAACAGATCCTCATTGCGACATAAAAAGTTTAGAGGCTTTTAATGATGATTTAATTTTATTAAGTGGAAATCATAGAGATTTACTAGGAAAGTTATTCAGTTTAAATAAATTAAAAAAAATTGAGGAATTGATAAATAATATTAAAAAAATTTTTAAAGATAGGTTTTATTTAGAAATACAAAGGCATAACGAACCTGGAGAAGAAATATTTGAGAATTATCTAATTAACTTATCATCTAAATTTGATATACCGCTAATTGCTTCTCAGGAAGTTTATTATCGAAATCAAAATATGCATGAAGCACACGATGCTTTGATTTGTATAGGAGAAAAAACTTACGTAGATGATTCTAAAAGATTTAAATTTAGCAATCAACATTATTTAAAAAAAAATAAAGACCTTATCAACTTGTTTAAAGACATCCCTGAAGCCTTAGAAAACAACTTTAACTTTCCGTATAGATTTAATTTCAAGCCCAAAAAATCTTCACCAGTTTTACCAACTATAAAAACTGAAAATCAAAGTGAAGAAAATCTACTTCTTGATCAATCCAAAAAAGGTTTAATAAACAGATTAGAAAACTTTGTTTTTAAAAAAAATATAAATATAGACAAAAAAAAAATTACTAAAATTTACGAAGATAGACTTTTTCATGAGATAGATATTATTAACTCCATGAATTATCCTGGTTATTTTTTAATAGTTTCAGATTATATTAGATGGTCTAAAAAAAATAATATTCCAGTAGGACCCGGACGTGGCTCTGGCGCTGGATCTTTAGTTGCTTATTGTTTGGATATTACCGATATAGATCCAATTGAATTTAATCTTATTTTTGAAAGATTTTTAAATCCTTATAGAGTATCCATGCCTGATTTTGATATTGATTTTTGTGAAGAAAAAAGAAATTTAGTATTTGAATATTTAAAATCTAAATACAAAAATGGAGTAGCGCATATAATTACTTTTGGTAAACTTAAAGCAAGAATGGCTTTAAGAGATGTTGGGAGAGTTATTGGCCTTCCATACGGTCATGTAGATAAAATTAGTAAGATGATTCCTTTTGATCCTTCTCGTCCTTTAACTTTACAAGAGTCCATAGACCGAGAACCTAGATTCAAGGAAGAGATTAAAAGTAACAAAAAAGTTGAGAAATTAATCGAACTCTCTCTTAAATTAGAAGGGTTAAATAGGAATATGGCAACTCATGCTGCTGGTGTTGTTATAGCAGGGGAAAATTTATCTGAAGAAGTCCCTTTGTACAAAGATAATACCTCAAATCTTATTTTACCATCCACTCAATTTGATATGCATTCTTCTGAAAATGCTGGATTGGTAAAATTTGATATACTTGGACTTACAGCATTAACAGTTATCGACAAAACTATAAAAATGCTGGTTTTAAAAAATATAAAACTTGATATCAGCAAAATAGATTTAAAAGATCAAAAAGTTTTTGAATTACTTTCAACCGGTGAAACAACAGGACTTTTTCAACTCGAAAGTACAGGTGTAAGAGATACTCTTCGCCAAATGAAGCCTAATAAATTTGATGATATAGTCGCTTTAGTTGCTCTTTACAGACCTGGTCCTATGGGCAACATTCCTACTTACAATGATTGTAAACACGGAATAAAACAACCTGATTATATTCATGAAACTTTAGAAAAAATCTTAAAACCAACATATGGTATAATAGTTTACCAAGAACAAGTTATGCAAATAGCTCAAACACTTGCAGGTTTTACCGCTGGTGAGGCAGATATTCTTAGAAAGGCAATGGGAAAAAAGAAAAGAGCAGAATTAGAAAAACAAAAGGAAAAATTTATTAATGGAGCCTTAAAAAATGGGATAAAAAAAGATGTAGCTAACTATGTTTTTACAAAAATCGAGCCTTTTGCTGAGTATGGTTTTAATAAAAGTCATGCTGTAGCATATGCAACTATTGCTTTTCAAACAGCATTTCTTAAAACTCATTTTAAAGAAGAGTTTATAGCTGCCTCAATGTCAACTTCTTTAACCAATACTGGCAAACTTAGAGAGTATGTTGAAGAATTAAAAAGACTTAATGTAAAAGTAGTTTCACCCTCTATTAATAATTGTTATGCGGATTTCAAGGCAGTCACTAATAAAATTTATTATGGATTAGGTGCCATTAAAAGTGTTGGGTTTGAGGCAATTTCAAATATAATTAAAGAGAGAGAGAAAAAAGGGAAATATAAATCATTATCAAATTTTATTAACAGAGTAGATCCAAAAGATGTTAATAAACTACAGTTGGAGGGTTTAGTTAAATCTGGTGCATTTGATGAAATTGATAATAATAGAAAAAAACTTTTTAATTCAATCCCCAAAATAATTCAAACCATTAAAAATAAACATCAAGATAAAATTGCCAACCAAATAAATCTATTTGACAGTATAAACACAGCAGAAACTGAAGAATTTGAATTTGAAAGTGAAACTTTATGGAGTAAAAAAGAACTTCTCTCAGAAGAGTTTTCCTCGCTAGGATTTTATATGTCAGATCACCCATTAAATGAATATTCAGGAATTTTTTCTCAGCTAAAAATTGTTTCTTATAAGAATTTTTTATCTAGTAATATAAATGAAGCACTTGTCGCTGGTACAATAATGTCAATACAAGAAAAAAAAAGTGCAAAAGGTAATCCGTTTGCTATAATTAAATTTAGTGACAATTATGGTGAGTTTGAATTATTTTTATTCTCTGAAAATTTGACTAATAATAGAGAAAAACTTAAAGAATCCGAGTCATTTGTCTTAACTTTATTAAAAGACTCAAATAATAGCGATCAAGTGAGAGTTAATGTTAAAAAAATTTTAGATTTAAATAGCTTAGTGAACAAACCTTACAAAAATATATGTATTGAACTTAATGAAGAGTGTGATTTTAGTGAATTAAAAGATTTTTTGAAGAAAGAGGGTGAAACAAAAATTAAAATTGTTGTACCTAAAAATAATAAAAAAATCGTCTTCGAACTAGAAAAAACAAGAAAATTTGATTTTGGCATGTTTAATAGCGTAAAAAGCAAGAAATACGTTAAAAAAATAACGTTTTAAAAACTTGATTTTTTTAAAAAATCTAGTTACTTAGACTTAATTTCGCACACAGCATTAGGGTTTGCGCCCACCGGTCCTTTTAAAGGTAATTTGTTGTGGTGGATTAACCGGAAAAAAATATGAACGTACCAGAAGTAAATATAAAACAATTATTAGAAGCAGGAGTTCATCTTGGTCACAAAACTTTAAGATGGAATCCAAAAATGAAGCAATATATTTTTGGAGAAAAAAATTCTATACACATAATAGATTTAACACAAACTGTTGATTTTTTAAAAAACGCTCTTGTTCAAATTCACAAATGCATTTCAAGTGGTGGTAAAATATTAATTGTCTCTACAAAAAAACAAGCTTCAGAACAAGTAAGTGATTTGGCTAAAGAAACTAATCAGTATTTTGTTAACTATAGATGGTTAGGTGGAATGCTTACAAATTGGAACACAATACAAAATTCTATAAAAAGATTAAAAATGCTGACAAAAGAACTTACAAAAGAAAGCACAGGTTTTACAAAAAAAGAAATTTTAAAATTTGGTAAGGAAAAAGATAAACTGCAAAGATCCTTAGGAGGTATAGCCGAAATGAAAAAAGTTCCAGATTTAATGTTTGTGATTGATACTAACATTGAGTCTTTAGCTGTTAAAGAAGCACAAAAACTTAATATACCGATAGTGGCAATTTTAGATACGAATTCTGATCCATCTGATATTGATTTTCCAGTACCAGGAAATGACGATGCACGAAGATCAATCAACCTTTATTGTGACTTGCTCAAAGATACGATTAAAGATGCAGAAAAATTTATAGAAAAAGAGGAACCCATCGAAAATAAAAAAGTTAATTCCGTCAAACTTAAGAAAAAAAAACCAAAAGACGACAAATAATTTACAGATTTAAACAATGTCAAATAAAGATTTGTTAGACAAAATAAAAAAATTAAGAGAAATTACAAGCGTTGGCTTTAAAGACTGTAAAATTGCAATAGATGAATGTAATGGTGATATAGATAAATCAATAGAATATTTGAGAAAAAAAGGTATCGCTAAAGCAACTAAAAAAATGAGTCGTACAGCATCTGAGGGGTTAGTAATAACAAAAGAGTTAGATGGAGAAATCTCAATTTTAGAAATTAATAGCGAAACAGATTTTGTTGCAAAAAATAAAGATTTCATAGCGTTTTGCAAAGAAATGTCTGAAATTTGTTTTAAAGAAAAAGCCATCATTGAAAAAATTAACTCTACTAAAATGAGAAATAACATTAGTGTTAAAGATAATTTAATTGATCTAATTGCAAAAATAGGTGAAAAAATTACAATTAGAAGAGCTAAATATTTTGACAAAAAAAATGGTAAAAATTATTTCTACGTACATGGTGCTATTGAAAAAAATATTGGAAAAATTATATCAATTGTAAAAGTCAAAGATTTAAATGAAGTAGAACTAGGAAACAAGTTAGCGATGCATATAGCCGCGTCTAACCCGTTATCAATTGATAAAAATGATTTAAATAAAAAAATCTTAGACAAAGAATTAGAAATTATTAAAGCAGAATTATTAAATTCAGGAAAAAAAAAAGAAATGATAGAAAAAATTTCTGTAGGTAAATTAGGGAAATTTATCACGGATAATACACTTTTAAATCAAGAATGGATAATGGACCCAAAAATGAAAGTTTCTGATATACTTAAAAACAGTAAAATAGTAGAATTTATTAGGTATAAAGTTGGTGAAGGAGTTTAGTTTTAATGAGCTCACAATTTGATGAAATTTTTTTTTCCACAAAGATGGATAAATCAATTCAATCTTTTAAAAAAGAAATATCTACCTTAAGAACTGGTAGAGCTAATTCATCAATGTTAGATACAATTAAAGTTGATGTTTACGGTCAACAAATGCCTATAAACCAATTAGCAACAATTAGTGTACCCGAACCTAGACTTATTACGATTCAGGTTTGGGATAAAACTAATGTTCCATTAGTAGATTCTGCAATTCAAAAATCAGACTTAGGAGTAAATCCACAAATAGAGGGCCAATTAGTTAGAATAAGAATACCTGACTTAAATGAAGAAAGAAGAAAAGATTTAATAAAAATTTTAAAAAGTATGGGAGAAAAAGGAAAAGTTTCAATTAGAAACATAAGAAGAGAAGGGAATGAAGATTTAAAAAACCAATTAAAGAATAAAATCTTATCAGAGGATGAGTGCAAGAAGAACGAAAAGAATATACAAAAAATTACTGATCGATACATTGTAGATTTAGAAAAAATTCAGTCTGAAAAAGAAAAAGAAATTTTACAAATATGAACAAGCTCAATCACATTGCCTTTATCATGGACGGTAATGGTAGGTGGGGCATAAAGAGAAAAAAAAATAGAAATTTTGGTCATTTGAACGGAGTAAAAGTGGTTAAAAAAATTGTAAAAGTTTCTATAAAATTTAAAATACCCATAATAACTTTTTATGTTTTTTCAACAGAAAATTGGAAACGACCAAAAATAGAAATAAACTACCTTTTTAATTTAATTAATCTCTATTTTAAAAAAGAAATTGACTCTGTAATTAAAAACGGAATAAAAATAAATTTAATTGGTAATATAAATAAATTACCAATTAAAATAAAACAAAGTTTAAAAAAAACAATTAATATGACTAAAAATAATAATAAGATAATAGTCAATTTAGCTATAAATTACGGGTCAAGGAGTGAAATTATTAATTCTATAAAAAAGATTAAAATTATAAAAAAAATTAACGAAAAAAACTTTAGTAAATTATTATATACTAAAAATCTCCCTGAACCAGATATATTGATAAGAACTGGCGGACAGAAAAGAATAAGTAATTTTCTTTTATGGCAAATTGCTTATACTGAAATATATTTTCTAAACAAATTATGGCCTGACTTTAATGAAAAGGATCTTAAAAAAATTATTATAGATTTTAAAAAAATTAAAAGAAATTTTGGAGCAATAAATGACAAATAGTCTTAAACAAAGAATTCTAACTTCCATCATTTTATTTTTAATCCTTTTTTTAATGATAATAAGTAATTTTATATTAGTTTATTTTCTAATTATTTTTTCTATTTATGCATTTATTGAATTTACTAATATTACTTCAAAAATTAAAATTAAGAATAAAATAAATATATTTATTTTAAATTTTGGATTTTTAATATATGTGTTTTGTTTTTCTACCTTGCTACTTATAAATTTTTTTCATCCAGAGTCAAAAATCCTTACTTTAAGCATTATACTAATATGTATTTTTTCAGATATTGGAGGATTAATATTTGGAAAATTATTTAAAGGACCAAAATTGATTAAAATTAGCCCCAATAAAACTTTTAGCGGTAGTATTGGTTCATTTATTTTTTCTACAATTTTATCTATTTTTATATTTCAAGCAATCTATGGTTTATTTAGTTATTATTTTATTCTTTTAGGAATTGCTATTTCCTTTTCAACACAATTAGGAGATTTATTTTTTTCTTTTTTAAAAAGAAAAGCTAAATTAAAAGATACTGGAAATATTCTTCCTGGTCATGGTGGAGTACTAGATAGAATAGATGGTATCTTACTTGGATTACCCATAGGAATCTTAACATTCATATTATTATAAATCCTTTAATGAAAAAAAAAATATCTATATTAGGTTCAACTGGTTCGATTGGTGAAACAACATTAAAAATTATTAAAAAAAAAAAGAATTTATTTCAAATAAATATATTGGTAGCTAATAAAAATTATAAAAAAATCTGTAATCAAATTAATATTTTTAAACCAAAAATATTTATAATTGATGATATTAAAACTTTTTTAAAAGTAAAAAAATTTGCTAGGAATAAAAAAACTAAAATTTTAAATAAGATTAATGAAAAAAATATAATTAAAAATGATATTTCAATTTCTGCAATACCTGGGATAGCTGGTTTAAATTTAACAATCTATTTTGCCCAACATAGTAAAAAATTATTGATAGCCAACAAAGAGTCCATAATTTGTGGATGGGACATTTTAATTAAAACTATTAAAAAAAATAAAACTAGATTAATACCAATAGATTCAGAACATTTTTCTTTGTTAAAACTTTTGGAAATTTCCAAAAAAGAAGATGTAAAAAAAATTTATATCACAGCTTCAGGAGGTCCTTTTTTTAAATCAAATATTAAATTTAATAAGATTAAACCTTATCACGCACTTAAACATCCAAAATGGTCAATGGGAAAAAAAATATCTGTTGATTCTGCAACAATGATGAACAAAATTTTTGAGTTAGTAGAAGCTAAAAAATTATTTCCATTTTTTAAAAAAAAAATAGGAATACTAATTCATCCTCAATCTTTAGTTCATGCAGTTATAGTTTATAAAAATGGATTGACCAATTTGTTATATCATCAACCAAATATGATAATTCCAATAGCCAATGCAATATTTGATTCAAAAATTGATATCTCCGAAATTTATAAAAAGAAAAATAATTTTGGTGATTTACAATTCTATGAAATTAATGAAAAAAATTTTTTTCCATATAAAATTTTAAATAAAATAAGTTTATACAAATCATCACCAATAATAGTTAATGCGGTTAATGAAATATTAGTTGATCAATTTCTAAAAAGAAAAATAAGCTTTTTGTCAATAATTGATTATATTTCAAGGGTTTTTAAAGATAAAAATTATAAAAAATATGCTATAAAATCACCAAACAGTATTAAAAAAATCTATGAAATTGATAACTGGGCAAGAGCAAAAGTGAAAAGTTTATTAAATTGATGAAAAAAAAAATATTCATAATCTCACTATTTTATTTATTAAGCACAATAAAATTATTTGCTACAGAAATTAATGTAGAAGGAAATAAGAGAATTAACGAAGAAACAATTAAAGTTTATGGTGGAATAGAAAAAAAAGATAATTATTCAAACCAAGATATAAATAAATATTTAAAAAATTTATACGAGACTGACTTTTTTGAAGATATTCAAATTTCTTTTGAAAACAAAGTTTTAAAAATAATAGTTAAAGAGTACAAGATGGTAAACTCTATTATATTAAATGGCGAACCTTCTGAAAAAATAAGAAAATCTGTTTTAAAATTCATGAAATCAAAAGAAAAAGAGGGTTTCATAGAAAGTAATTTAAGTAAAGATTTAGAAAATATAACCAATGCCTATCAATCACTTGGATTTCTCTTAGCAGATATTGATATACAAAAAGAAATTCTTGATGAAAACAGTTTGAATTTAATTATTGAAATAAATCGTGGAGAAAAAATCAAAGTAAAAAAAATAAATTTTATAGGTGATAAAAAGATAAAAGAAAGAAGATTAAGAGATATTATAGTAACTACCGAGGATAAATTTTGGAAAGTCATAAGTAAAAACACTGTATTTAGTGAAAATAATGTAAGGATGGACAAAAGACTTTTAGAAAACTTTTATAAGTCTGTAGGTTATTACGATGTAAACGTGGTTTCTTCCAATGCTACTTTTAAAGAATCTGGCATAGAACTTACTTATAATATTGATGCTGGTAACCGTTATAGAATTTCAAAATTTTCTACTAATATTGATCCAGCTTTAAACAAAGAATTTTTTACTGATATTAAAAAAATATACGATAAATATTTGGGTGATTATTACTCTCCATTCAAAGTAAAAAAAGTTTTAGAAGAATTAGATTTACTAATTGCGGACAATGACCTTCAGTTTATAGAACATTCAGTAAATGAAATAATTAACGAAGATGAAATTGAAATAAAAGTAAATGTTTTTGAGAGCGCAAAAATTTCAGTAGAAAGAATTGAAGTTGTGGGTAACAATATTACCAATGAATCAGTTATTAGAGGTGAATTATTATTGGACGAAGGAGATCCATTTAGTAAATTAAAATTAGACCAATCAATTGCTAAATTAAAATCTAGAGATATTTTTGCAAAAGTTGAAGCAGATACTACTCAAGGAAAAAGTACTAATACAAAATCTGTCACAATAGAAGTTGAAGAAAAAGCAACAGGTGAAATTTCGGCTGGTGCTGGTATTGGTTCTGATGGTGGAAGTTTTGCCTTTAGTATTTCTGAAAACAATTGGATGGGTAAGGGCGTACAAGTGCAAACATCAGTAGAGGTAAATGCAACTTCATTAAAAGGTGAAATAGCATATACTGATACTAATTATAATAATTCTGGGAATCTTTTGAGATATGGACTGTCAAGTTCTCAAAATGATATGCCTGATTCTGGTTTTGAAAATAGTATAATTTCTGCAAATATAGGAACAGGCTATGAGCAATTTAAAAATATTTATTTTAATCCTGGTCTTAAAGTAACCTCAGACAAACTTACAGTTTTAGATACAGCCTCAAGTAATTTAAAAAAACAAGCTGGTACATATACAGATTTATCTGCAGATTATTCTTTTAGTAAGGATACAAGAAATAGAGCATTTATGCCAACCAGTGGATCGGTAGCTTACTTTAAACAAGTTTTACCCATTTACGCAGATGCAGCTTCAATTAGAAATTCAGTTTCTTATAGCGGATATAAAGAATTAAATGAAAATGTGGTAGGAGCCTTTAAAATATTTGGTTCAGCTATTACTGGTTTAGATGAAGATGTAAGATTAAGCAAAAGATTATATGCTTCAAACAGAAGGCTTAGAGGATTTCAAAGTGGTAAAGTTGGACCTAAAGATAATATTGACTACGTGGGGGGAAATTATTTAACCACAATGAATTTTGAAGCTACACTTCCAAATTTATTACCCGAAAGTACAAAAACTGAAATAGGAACGTTTTTGGATTTTGGTAATGTATGGGGAGTTGATTACGATAGTAGCATTGATGACTCTAACAAAATTAGATCGTCTGCAGGTGCCACAGCCAGTTGGCTATCACCTTTAGGCCCAATGACATTTGTTTTTTCAAGAAATATTGCTAAAGCAGATACCGATAAAACTGAGTCATTTAAATTTCAATTAGGAACAACTTTTTAATGAAAAATATTTTAAAATTTCTTATTATAATTTTCTTTTTCCTTAATATTCAAAATCTTCATGCGGGTAATGTTTATTTTATAGATTTTAACAAAGTGTTAAATGAAAGTATTGCTGGTAAAAAAGCTCAAGACTCTTTAAAGAAAAAATTTTCAACCGAAAGTGGAAAATTTAATAACATAGAAAAAAGTCTAATAGAAAAAGAAAGAGAAATAATATCAAAAAGAAAAATTTTAGCTAAAGAAGAGTACCAAAAACAAGTAATTCAATTAAGAAAAGATGTTACTAAAGTTCAAAAAGATAAGAAGAATTCATTAAACAATCTTGGTAAAATGAGAGCTAAAGCTAGAACCGAACTACTTTCAAAACTAAATCCTATTTTAAAAGCTTATATGGAAAAAAATAAAATACAAATTGTAATAGATAAAAAAGAAGTGCTTTATGGTAATTCTGGATTGGAAATTACTAATCAAATAATGGAAATTTTAAACAAAGAAGTAAAATCTTTAAATTTAAAATAAATTTTAATGCAAACTAATCAGTTCTTTATAAATAAAGGACCCTTCAAACTTAAAAAATTATTTAAAGATATAGATTTTGACATTAGAATTAATGATATAAAAACTTTAGAGTCTGCAAATAAAAATGATTTAACATTTCTTGACTCTGTCGATTACACTCACTTAGCATCAAAAACTAAAGCTTCAGCGTGTTTAGTAACTAAAAGGCTAGAGTCTTTTCTTCCACATTCATGTAAGAAAATAATAATACAAAATGTACTTTTTGAACTTGCTAAAGTTATTAAATTTTTTTATCCAGACTCTGATATTGATTATCCAGATTTGGCGGTTAAAAAACCAAAAAAAAGTAATTTTCCCTCAGTAAAATTTGGAAATAATGTTTTAATAGGAAAAAACGTTAAGATAGGAAAGAATAGTATAATTGGCTCAAATACTATAATTGAAAGTAATTGTATTATTGGAAAAAATTGCATAATTAATTCAGATATATTAATAAAAAATTCAATAATTGGTAATAATGTGGTTATACAAAGTGGATGTAAAATTGGACTAAAAGGTTTTGGATTTATTCCTTTAAAGGAAAAAAATTTAAAATTTCCTCATATAGGCAAAGTTATAATCAAAGAAAACGTTGAGTTAGCCTCATCTTGTACTATAGACAGAGGTTCTATAAGCGATACCATTATTGATGAAAATACATATCTAGATAACCAAGTTCATATAGCTCATAATGTTAAAATTGGAAAAAATTGCATGATAGCTGGACAAGTCGGATTTGCAGGGAGCACTGTTGTAGGAAATAATGTTTCAATTGGTGGTCAAGCAGGTATTTCTGGACACTTAAAAATTGGTGACAATGTTAGAATAGGTGGAGGAAGTGGAGTGGTAAAAAATATTTCCGATAATCAAACAGTAATGGGCTATCCTGCCGTACCACTAAAAAAATTTCTAAAAAATTATAAAAAATGACAACCAATACAATCGATAGAAAAACAATAGAAAGTTTACTTCCACACAGAGAGCCAATGTTACTGATAGATAAGCTTATAAATATAGTACCTTTAAAATCAGCCACAGCAATTATGTATGTAAAGAAAAATGGTTTTTATGTACAAGGACATTTTCCTAACCAACCTGTAATGCCTGGTGTTTTAATAGTTGAAGCATTCGGACAAGCTGCCGCTGCTCTAACTGCACATGGTATAGACCCTAAAGAATACGCTAATAAGTTAGTTTATTTAATGGGTATAGATAAAGCAAGATTTAGAAGTCCAGTTATACCTGACTGTGAATTACATTTAGAAATAGAGGCAATAAGATCCCACGGCAGAGTTTGGAAATATAAAGGAGTAGCAAAAGTTGATGGGAAACGAATGGCAGACGCTGAATGGTCTGCAACAATTGTAGATAGAAAATAATGATACACAAATCTAGTGAAATAAATAAAGATTCAAAAATAGGTAAAAATGTAAAAATCGGACCTTTTTGCTATGTCGGACCTGAAGTAGAATTAGATGATGATGTTCAATTGATTTCAAATGTCCACATTGAAGGAAATACTAAAATTGGCAAAGGGACAAAAATTTTTCCTTTTTCAAGTATTGGCACACAGCCCCAAGATTTAAAATTTAACAATGAAAAAAATAGTCTTGTTATAGGTGAAAATAATCTCATCAGAGAATATGTAACTATTAATCCTGGAACAGCAGGTGGTGGTTCCGTTACAACGATAGGAAATAACTGTCTGTTTATGATTTCATCACATATTGCGCACGACTGTAAAATTGGTAACAGTGTAATAATAGCAAACAATGTTCCACTAGGAGGTCACGTTACTATAGAAGATTCTGTAGTAATAGGTGGTAATTCAGCTGTTCAACAATTTACCAGGATAGGAAGGTTGGCAATGATAGGTGGAATGACCGGAGTTTTGAAAGATGTAATTCCTTTTGGTTTATCAATAGGTAATAGAAATTATTTGCAGGGATTAAATCTTATTGGTTTAAGGAGAAAAAAATATGATAATCAAAAAATAATGGGACTAGATAAAGCTTATAAAAAAATATTTGAGTCTAAAAATTTACATGAAAACCTAAGTAAAATTAACGGAGAATATAAAGACAACGAATTAGTAAGAGAAGTGATAAAATTTATTGAAAAAGATAAAAAAAGACCTATTTGTTCACCAGAAAATAAAGAATAATATGATCGGGTTGATATTTGGAGAAACAGATTTTCCAGAAGTAATTTTGAAAAAAATTAAGGGAAAAAAAAAATATCTAATAATTGACCTAACAAAGAAAAAAAAATTTAAAAAAGAAAAAAACTCACATCAAGCTTCCATCGGCCAATTCGGTAAAATAATAAAAATTTTAAAAGAAAATAATTGTAATAAAATTCTTTTTGCTGGAAGTGTAAAAAAACCAAATTTTTCTAAATTGAAACTAGATTTTAAAGGAATTTACTATATTGCAAAAATTATTAAAAGTTCTAAATTAGGAGATGCAGCCATACTAAAAGAAGTAATTAAAATATTTAAAAAAGAGAAAATTAGCACAATTAACTCCACGATATTTACTCCAGAGCTTAGCTTAAAAAAAGGAAATTACTCAAAGCATAGACCTAATATCGATGACAAAAAAGATATTAAAAAAGCCATTATAGAATTAAACAAGTTAAATGAGTACAATTTTAGTCAAGGGGCTGTTTCAAGAAAAAATAAAATTATAGCAGTAGAAAATAAAAATGGCACTAAAAATATGCTTAAAAAAATTAAAAAAATAAGAAATAAAAAATGTGGAGTTTTAGTAAAATTTCCCAAAAAAAAACAAGATGTTAGAATTGATTTGCCAACTGTTGGTCTCAGTACTTTAAAACAATGTAATTCTGCAGGTTTAAAGGGTCTTGTCTTAAAACACAAAAGAAATATTTTTTTAGATAGAAAAAAATGTATTTATTATGCAAATAAAAATAGAATGTTTATCACTGTAAAATGAAAAAAATCTTTATTTTAACCGGTGAAACATCTGGAGATAAATTAGCTTCAAAAGTAATACGTAATCTACAAAAGACAAATCCGCATATAGAATATTTATCGGTAGGAGGAGAAAATTTAAAATCATTAGGTATAAAATCTATTTATGACTTAAAAGAAATAACTTATTTAGGATTCACAAGTGTAATTTTAAACATTTTTAAGATTAATAGAAAAATTAATGAAACTGTTAAATCTATTATTTCTTTTAAACCTGATATATTATTTACAGTAGACAGCCCGGATTTCACGTTACGAGTTGCCGATAAAGTTAAAAAGATAAATACTAATATCAAAACAGTTCATTACGTTGCTCCCCAAGTATGGGTTTGGAGGGAAGGTAGAGTAAAAAAAATTAAAAAATTTATTGATCACGTTTTACTGCTTTTTAAATTTGAAAAGAAATATTTTGATAAAGAGGCGGTAAGTTGTGAATTTGTTGGTCATCCATTAATTGAAGAAAGTATAAATGAGAAAATTGATATAAATCAATTTATAAGTAAAAATAAAGCTATTATTTCAGTATTTGCTGGTAGTCGAATATCAGAAATAAATATACTTACGCCAATTTTATTAAATTTTATAAGGCTAATGATCAAAAAACATGAAGATTTTATTTACGTATTTCATTCAACCAAGGAACATAGCGATCTATTACACTCTCATATAAAATCTAGTGGATTAACTTGCTGTGAAGTAATTAGTGATGAAAAATTAAAAAAACACATTCTGAAAAAATCAGTGTTTGCTATTTGTAAATCTGGAACAGTATCTTTGGAAATTTGCAGCGCTAAAATTCCTTTAATAATATTATATAAAATGGGTTTTATTAACTTTTTAATCATTAAAATGTTAGTAAAAATTAAGTATGCTAATATTATTAATATTGCGGCAAACGAAGAAATTATTCCTGAGTTATTACAATCAAAATGTAGTCCCAAGAATATTTATAAATTAGTGAATATGTATTTAGACAATCCTGAAAAAATTAAAGATCAAATGATTAAAATTCAAAAAATTTTAGATAGTTTTAAAACAGAAAAACCTTCATCTGTACTTGCAAGTGAGTCTTTAAATCGGTTCCTTAAGTAATGTTAGTTTTTTCACATGATGATTTTTTATTAAAAGATAATGGTCCTAATCACCCAGAAAGAAAAGAAAGATTAATAAGTATTATTAATTCAATTAAAGAAATTAAAGATTATAAAATTGACTTTAAAGAACCGCCTAAGGCAAGTTTAGATGTTGTTTCACTTGTTCACCCTAAAGGCCATATTAAAAAAATTTTTTCATTAATTCCTAAAAAAGGAATTATTGGTGTTGAGAATGAGCCATATGCAGACACAATGCTTTGTTCTAAAAGTGAAAATGCTATTTTAAAATCATGTGGTTCTGGAATATCAGCAGCAGATATTATTATAAAAGATCCAAAAAAAAAAATATTTTGTGCTGTAAGACCTCCTGGTCATCACGCTGAAACAATAAGAGCTAATGGTTTTTGTTTTATAAACAACATTGCGGTTACTGCAAAATATTTGCAAAAAGAATATCAGGTTAAAAAAATTGCAATAATTGATTTTGATGTGCATCATGGAAATGGTACGCAAGAAATATTTTATAAAGATGAAACAATTGCGTATGGATCAATACATGAATTTCCTTTATTTCCTGGAACAGGTGCTGAGAATGAAATAGGTGTTGGCAATATTTATAACGCACCAATAAAAGCTGGATTAAATAGTAAAGATTTTATTAAAACTTTTGAAAATAAAGTATTAAAATTTATTGATAAATTTAAACCAGAAATAATTTTAATTTCTGCAGGTTTTGATGCACACACAAGAGATCCTTTAGCTAATATTAATTTAGAGTCTAGTGATTTTTATGAAATTACGAAAATGATAGTTGAACTATCTAATATTCATTGCGAGGGTAGAATAATATCTTTTTTAGAAGGAGGTTATGATTTAGTTGCTTTATCTGAAAGCATTAAATATCACTTGGCTGCATTAAATGGTAAGTATTAAATTGATTGTTGTTTGTTTTTTCTAGCAAAAATAAATGATCTAATACACAATATTGTAAAAACTAAGCCTGTTAAGAGCATCATTATTTTTGATAAATCCGCGTAAAAATTTTCAAATAAATTATTTTTTAAGGCTGCCCTAATAACATCTAATCCACCTATGAAAACAAGCAAACCAAAGGTCACAACTATATGCATGAATAGTTTTTTCTTTTCTTTAAATTTAATTGTTAAAGCAGCAAATAATAGAATTGGTAAACCAAAAAAAGATGGAATAAATGAAGTTAAAGAGTCGCTACTGCTAATTAAGCTTATTGACACTCCCCAGGTAATTAAAAAAAAACCATAAAAAATGGAAATATTTTCCATGCTATGACCTAATACATTAAATTCGTTTTTAAAATTATTTTCATTCATATAGCTATAATACTACATCAAAACCCTCAAAATCGGGAGCTCCTAAATATAAATCTCTGTGTTGAGCTGCGTTTTTGTGCGCAAGTCTAAAGGCTTCTGATTTAGTCCAGTCAATAAATGCCTCTTTTGAGACCCATATACTATGTGAGGCATATAAAGTGTGATTTTCTTTAACTTCTCCTCTAGCTAAGTTAAAGTTTTTAAAGCCAGGAACTTTTTCTAGATGAGTATCTCTGTCTTTCCAAACTTTTTCAAAATCTTTTTCCTTTCCAAGCACAATTTTAAATCTATTCATTGCAATATACATAATTAATTATAACAATTTTTAAATTTTTATAAAGATATGCAACACATTAAGGGTGTGACTAAATAGTAATAATAAAATAGATTTTAGTCATTATTTTTGGTATTAAAGAAAATGAATTTTGAACTTCCAAAACTAGATTATTCCAAATCAGCTTTATCTCCAATAATGTCTGAAGAAACATTGGACCTTCATCACGGAAAGCATCACCAAACCTACATAACTAATCTAAATAATTTTATAAAAGATACTGATCTAGAAAAAGATTCATTGGAAGATATAATTAAAAAAACTTCAAAAGACTCGTCTAAAATTGGTATTTTTAATAATGCAAGCCAGCATTGGAACCATATTTTATTTTGGAAATGTATGAAGCCTAACGGCGGAGGAAAAATGCCCGATAAATTAGAAAAAAAAATTATTGAAGACTTTGGTAATGTAGATCAATTTAAAAAAGATTTCATTCAAGCTGGGATAACTCAATTTGGTTCTGGCTGGGCATGGTTATCTATTAAAGATGGAAAATTAACAATTACAAAAACTGCTAACGCTGCTAACCCTTTAATAAATGGTATGAAACCAATTCTAGGATGTGATGTTTGGGAACACTCTTATTATGTTGACTATAGAAATAGAAGACCGGAATATCTTAATGCATTCTATGATAAATTAATCAATTGGGAATTTGTTTCATCTCAATTAGATTAGTTTTTTTATAAAAATTTTTTTCCACCTTTTAAATAGGCACATTTTTCACAAGTCTTTTCCATTTCAGGTGGTTTGCTTAAATTCAAAACTTCTTTCATTTCTAATAATTTATTTTCAATCCAAGAAGTATTTACACGATAGGGTATTAAGGTAGTCTTAAAATTTATTTTATTATCAAATTTATTATTAGTTTTTTCACCATTACAAACATAGAAATAAGAAATATCAGAAACTTTGAAATTCATTTTTCTTAAAATATGAACATAAATATCCATTTGAAGTTTGTAACTTAAGTGCCATTCTGAATTAAGATAAGAAGAAATAGTAACAGGATAAGTTGATGATTGAGCTTTATAATCTACTACTACTATTTTATTTTCTTTTAGGTCGAACCAAAGATCGTCTATACCACCGTGAATAATAAGATTTGTTTTTTCATCTAAATAAGAGATCCCTCCTTTTAAAGAATTTCTCCATACATCTAAGTCTTTGTGTTGATAAGGAATAAAATTTAGGTTATTTTTAATCATGACTGGATGTGGTTTTTGTTCTTTTCTATAAAGATCAAATTCTTTTTTTAACAATTCATCTACAGCAATATTTAATGCCCAGCCAGGCATAGAAGGTTCTTTTAATCCTAGCACTCGATCTAAATAAAAACATCTTTTGCAACTAAGAAAATTAAAGAATTTTGATCTACTTATTTTAAAAGGAGAGTTAGATTTTTTATCATAAAATGAGCTTTTCCTAACTCTGAAGGAAGTAGCTTCTTTCATATTAGATTATTAAGTCTTTTTACTAACAATTCTTTATCCAAAGATAGAATAACATCATATAAACCTGGACCAAATTTAGACCCTACTAGAGCTATCCTTAATGGTTGACCAACACCTTTAAAGTTAGTTTTATGTTTATCGATTAATGATTTTATTATTGGTTCTAATGTTTCTTTCGTTAAAGAGCTTAATTTCTGATACTCAACAATAAATTCTTTAATTATAGTTTTAGATAAATCATCAATAAGTTTCTTATCTTCTTCAACTATTTCAATTTTATCTTTAATAATGTATTGAGCATTGTTCCATATATCTTCTAATGTTTTTGCTTTGTTTTTTAAAAATCCTAGTGATTTAATAAGAACAGCTTCTTTATTGTGATTTATACTTGATTTGTATTTTAAAATATATTCTTTGAAAAATTTGAATAATTCTTTTTCATCTATAGTTTTAATATAAGTCTCATTTATTGAGAGTATTCTTGACATATCTAATTTTGAAGGAGATTTACCAACCCCACTTAAATCAAACAAATCTATACTTTCTTGCTTTGTAAATATCTCTTTATCTTTGTATGACCATCCCAATCTCAAAAGATAATTTCTCAATGCATCAGATATAATTCCTATTTTTACGTAATCTTCTAACGTAGAGGCATTATCTCTCTTTGAAAGTTTTTTCCCTTGCTCACTATGAATTAAAGGAATATGTGCAAAATTTGGAACTTCCCAGTTCATTGCATCGTAAATTTGTTTTTGTTTAAATGAATTAATCATGTGATCATCGCCACGAATTACATGAGTAATATTCATTTCATGATCATCTACAGTAGCTGATAATTGATATGTAGGAGATTTATCTTTTCTTAATATAACAAAATCTTCAATTGTTGAATTAGAAATATTTTTTTCACCTTGAACAAGATCTTTTATTATTGTATTTCCTGAAATCTTACTTTTAAATCTTATAACAGGTTTTACATCTTTTGGAATTTGAAGATCTTTAGCGTCTCTCCATTTTCTATTATAAACATAAGGCATACTTTGTTTCTTACATTTTTCTTTTTGTTCATTAATTTCTTCTTCAGAACAATAACATTCATAAGCGAAACCTTTTTTAATAAGCTCATCTGCTATGGCCACATGTTTAGAAATATTTTTAGATTGAATATATTCATCACCGTCATGCTTAATTCCAAGCCAAGCTAATGATGAAATAATCTGTGTTTTAAAAACCTCTTTTGATCTTTCTTTGTCTGTATCTTCTATTCTTAAGAAGTATTTTCCGTTATTTTTTTTTGCTAGCAACCAATTAAATAAAGCTGTTCTAACACCACCGATATGAAGTGGCCCAGTAGGAGAGGGCGCAAACCTGCAAATAAAAGACATTTGAATTAATTAGACTATTTTAATGAAAATTTCTATATAAAGAAACAAGTTTACCTTGTATTTTTATTCTACTAGCAGCGTATATTTTGGTATCGTAGTTTTTATTCGCTGCCTCAAGAGCAATAGTATTTCCTTTTTTTCTAATTCTTTTTAGAGTTGCTTCTTGCTCATCGATTAGAACTACAGCTATTTGACCATTATCAGCATTAGAAGATTTTTTTACTATAACAGTATCACCATCATTAATTCCAGCTTCAATCATTGAGTCACCTTTAACTCTTAGGCCAAAGTGTTCACCATTATTTTGTAATTCTTCGGGTAAAGCAACTTTATCAACTTCTTGTTGTATAGCTTCTATCGGAGTTCCCGCAGCAATACTTCCCAATACAGAAACTTTGCTAGAATTCTTTATTGATTGGTCAAGACCACCTTTAATTACACTTGGTGTAAAAGAATTAAAAATGTCATTAGCACTCGCATTTTCAGGAAGTTTTACAACTTCTAAAGCTCTAGCTTTATGAGCAAGCCTTTTTATAAAACCCCTTTCTTCTAAAGCAGAAATAAGTCTGTGTATTCCGGATTTCGACTTAAGGTTGAGTGAATTCTTCATTTCCTCGTAAGAGGGAGATATACCAGTAGATCTGATTTTTTTATTTATGAATAACAATAAGTTTTTTTGTTTTTTTGTAAGCATAAGAACAAACCTCGTACATCTATGTTCTATAAAAGTTCTTATAGAATTACAACTTTAAATAAGCACCTATTTTATTGGTTAATTTGATTAAATTGCTTCATTAATAGACCTGGATTGTCAGAACTCAAAAGTGATTCACCAATAAGAAAATTTCTAATACCTGTTTTGTCATAGATATACTTTGCATCATTTTGGTTTTTTATTCCACTTTCAGATATTAGTGGTTCTTTATGAGTTTTAACAATTTCAAAAATAGAAATTGTATTATTAATAGAAATTTCTAAAGTTTTTAAATTTCTATTATTAATTCCTATCAAAGCTTTTTCATATTTTAAAGCGAGCTCAGCTTCTTTTTTATCGTGCACTTCGACAATTATACTTAAATTATTTTTAATAGCTTCAGAGTAAATTTCATCAGCTTGACCTTTATCAAGTGCAGCAATAATAATCAAAATGCAATCACAACCATAACTTTTAGACAAAGTAACTTGATAGGGATCAATAAAAAAATCTTTTGCTAAAATAGGTATCTTTAATTCTTTTTTAATATCTTGAATATAATCTAATTTACCTAAAAAATGTTTTTCTTCAGTTAGTACTGACAGACAGGTAGCGCCATTATCAACATACATTTTAGCGATATTTAAATGATTAAAGTCTTCGACTAAAATTCCTGCAGATGGACTAGCTTTTTTAATCTCGGTTATTAAAGAAATACCTGTATTATTATAAATAGTTTCTTTAAAATTATTAAAAATATTTAATTCTTTTATTCTTGCTTCTAACGAACTTAAAGAGTTCCCTTTTTTTATTTGGTCTAAAGTTTCCTTTTTATCTTGAATAATCTTTTCTAGTATATTTGTCATTAGATTGATTGTAATTTGATTAAATGTTGAAAAACATTACCTGAATTTAAATGTTTGTTTGCTTCTTCAAATGCAATTTTAAAATTATTTTCTTTTCCAGAAACGATTAAACCTGCAGCAACATTTAAAGCTACAGATTGTGAAAATTCGTTAATTTCCCCTTTATAAATTTCAATTATTTTTTCTGAATTATAATTAGCATTTTTTCCTTGTAAATTATCTTTGTTATTTAAATCAATTCCAAGTTCTTTAGGGTTTATAGTAAATTTGTTTATTTCGTTATTTTTCAATTCAACAATGCTGGTTTTAGCAAAAGGAGATATTTCATCCATTCCATCATCGCTATGAACTATATATGCATGTACTATATTATTTTCTTTTAAAGCTTCGGCAAAAGGCATCATCCATTTTTTGTTGAATACCCCTATGACTTGCCTTTTTACTTGAGCGGGACTACTTAGGGGTCCAATTAGATTGAATATAGTTTTTTTTCCCATTTTTTTTCTAGCAGGACCAACATGTTTCATAGCTGAATGGTAGTTTGGAGCAAACATAAAAGCAAAATTAAGTTTTTTGATATTCTCTTCGACTTCTTGTGGCTTTAAATTAATATTTATCTTTAGCGCTTCTAATACGTCGGCTGAACCACAATTTGATGATACAGCCTTATTCCCATGTTTAGCAACTTTTATGCCCATACTTGAAAGTACTATCGCTGCAGCTGTTGAAATATTTAAGGTATTTTGTCCATCTCCGCCGGTACCACAAGTATCTATTGTATCTTGATCAGTATTAACTTTGCTAGCTTTATTTCTTAAAACATAAATCCCACCTGCAAGCTCATCTTTAGTTTCACCTTTTTTAATAAAAGCTTCTAATATTTCTATAATTAAACTTTCTTCATGTTTACCTTCCATCAGTTCTGCAAATAGAACTTTGCTTTCTTTAAAAGAAAGATTCATACCTTTTTTTATTTTTTCTATAATTTCAGTCATATTAACTAACTATAAAATTTTTTATCAATTTAATGCCCATTTTAGTACTAATACTCTCAGGATGAAACTGAAACCCATGAACATCATAGACTTTATGCATCAAACCCATAATAGTGCCTTTTTTGGTTTCAGCATTAATAATTAGGTTCTTAGGCAAACTTTTTTTTTTCTACCATTAAACTATGATATCTCGTAGCTACAAAGTTGTTTTGAATATTTTTAAACAATCCTTTTTTGTTATGTTTAATTTTACTTGTTTTTCCATGCATTAAGTTTTTAGCACTAACAATTTTACCACCAAAAGCTTGACCTATAATCTGATGACCCAAACAAACTCCCAATATAGGTATTTTTTTATGTGTATCTTTTACAATTTTTATACAATTACCAGCTTGGCTAGGATTACCTGGACCAGGTGATATAACAATTTTTTTATATTTTTTTCTTAAAATAGTTTTGCCGTCTATTTTATCGTTTCTAATTACATCTATATCATTTCTGAATTTAGAAATATAATGGTACAAATTGTAAGTAAAACTATCATAATTATCTATAAGTAAAATTTTCATTTAATCTACAGCTCTCATTAATGCTTTAGCCTTATTGATTGTTTCAGCATATTCTTTTTCAGGTTTGCTGTCAGCCACAACACCCGCACCCGCCTGAACATAAAATTTATTATTTTTGATTAGAGCTGTCCTTAAAGCTATACAGGTGTCAAATTCATTATTAGGTGTAAAATATCCGATACCCCCTGCGTATAGCTTTCTTTTATTTTTTTCTAGCTCATCAATTATTTCCATAGCTCTTATTTTAGGTGCACCACTAACCGTACCAGCTGGAAAACCTGATAATAAAGCTTCAAAAAGTGAAAATCTATTATTAAATTTACCAATCACATTAGAGACAATATGCATAACATGAGAGTATTTTTCGACTTTAAATTGTTCAGTAACTTTAACAGAATTGATTTTAGCTACCTTTCCAACATCATTTCTTCCAAGATCTAATAACATTAAATGTTCAGCCAATTCTTTTTTGTCTTTTAATAATTCTAATTCATATTTTCTATCTTCCTTGTTATTTTTTCCTCTTGGTCTAGTACCTGCGATTGGTCTAATTGTTATTTCACCTTTTCTAAGTCTAACTAAAATTTCTGGGCTACTACCTAAGATATTAAAATCTTTATAATTAAAAAAAAACATAAAAGGGGAAGGGTTAGATTTTCTTAAATAATTATAAATTTCTATAGGTTTTTTTTCTATTTTTCGTTCAAATCTTTGACTTAATACAACTTGAAAAATATCTCCTTTTTTAATGTATTTCTTTGCTCTCATTACAAGCGACTTAAATTTGTTTTTTGATGTATTTGATTTAATTAAGTTTTTATTTTTTTTAAAAGTAAATTTTTCTGGTAAACGAATATTTTCATAATTTTCAAACAATTCAAATTTACTGATAATTAAATTATACAATTCTTTATAATTTTTAATTTTTGTATCAGCGTATACATTTTCAATGTAGTGAATTTTCTTTTTTAAATTATCGTAGATAACTAAATTTTTTGGTCTAGATAATCTTACGTCAGGAATTTTAAGATCATTTTTACAGCGATCAGGTATTTTCTCTACATAACGAATAACATCATATGAAAAATAACCTACTAACATAGAAGACATAGATGGTAATTTTTTAGGAATTTTAATATTAAAATCTTTAATAAGTTTATTTATAAAAACTAAAGGTTCTGTTTTGACTTTTGTTATTTTTCCTAAATTGTTAATAGTTACTATATTTTTATTTATATCCCATGATTTATCTGGGTTTAAACCGATAATAGTATACCTACCTTTTATTTTACCTTTTTCAACAGACTCAAAAATAAAGCTGTTTTTTTTAGCTAATAAAAATTTAAATAAATTTTCTACTTTATGATATTCTTTACAAGTTCTTGACCTGAACAAAACTTGATGCTTTTTTTTGGTATGATTTTTTTTAAAATCTCTAAAACTAATATTGATTTTCATTAAAATGAATTTTTAATACGGTCAATTGTTTTATTGTTTAGTACTACCTTGTATTTATCATTAAGATTATTATCATATACTTTGTAAATATCATTGGCAAAACTCAGTTTTGCCTTAGCTTTATATTCATTGAATTCCTTGGAATCTTTAATGATTTTTTTAAACTCGGTTTTTTCAGTCAAAATTATAAAATTATTTTCCAATAGGCTATCCGTGATAAGGTTTATTTGACCATCTTTGCTGTCAAAAATTCTTTTAATCAAACCTTCTGTGAATATAGAATTTTCTTTTATGTTTTTGACTACTAGACTTTTTATCTCAAGATTATTTTTTTTGCATATTTTATCATTTGATCTTTGTCGAATTTTCCATCAGAAATTTGTTTGACTATAGTAGTATTATTTTCAATTTTTTCTTTTATACTTATTTGTTTATATATAGCATCAAGAACTTCTTTATTCTCTAGACCTTTTTCTTTGTTCAAAATATCCGAAACTTCGACCAAAAAATATTTATTTTTTAATTTTATTAATTCAGGTTTATTTTTGTTCTTTATTAAAAAAATTTTATTAAACAGCTCATCTTTTACAATTTCATTTTTTATTCCATCAACATTTTTTTTTTTATTATTTAATAAATCTGTTTTTTTAAGTGTTAGATTAAGAGTTTTTGATACTAGGTTAATATTTTTTCCATCTAAAATATCATTTTCTATATTATCAATTATTTTAAAATAACTATCATTTTGATCGTTACTCCCTACTAAAATATTAGGATCTAATTCTGTAAAACTAAAGCTTTTGTAATTTTCAGTAAAAAATTTTTTATTTTCTTTATAAATTTCTTTAACTACTTTTTCCTGGGGTTTTTGTTTTTTATAATAATTATTTAAGTCTATATATTTAATTGTTTTAATCTGATTTTCTTTATTAAATTCAGACTGAATTAAAAATTCTGGAATTACAAGCCCATCCGAAAGATAGCTTAGTAGCTGCATTTTTTTTTCTTGTTCACTTACATTTTTTTCAAACATTGGAGCTGTAACGCCACTTTCTATTAAAAATTTTTCATACTTTGTTCTAGAAAATTTTTTATCCTTGAAAAAATTTTTATCATTAATAATTATTTTTTTTAGAGAGTCATCGGTTAGGTGGACTCCAAGATTCTTAATTTCTAATTCCAGAACTTTTCTACCAACATAGCTAGCAAGAACTTTTTCTACGATGTCTGAATTTTTAATATTTTTGATTTGTTCTTTACTTAGATTTAAACTGTTTAAATAATTAACAAATTCTTGTGTATTTATTTTCTTACTGTCAATAGTGGCAATAATATTTTGATTTCCGCCTCTAAAAACATCTCCCATTCCCCAAAAAACAAAAGGGAGTATAATTATTCCAACTAGAACTTTTAAAAAAAAAGATTTTGAATATTTTCCTATTGATCTTAGCATATTAATATTTTAAATAACTATTGTAATTAATACACCTATAAATCAAATTTTTAACTAAGGCAAATGACATGAAATATTTTATTGGAAATTGGAAAATGTTTGGGGTTCCAAAATCTATTAGTATTATTAATAAAATAAACTTTTTTGTAAAAAAGGATAAGAATAGAAATAAATATAGAGTAGTTATTACTCCGCCCTACACATTGATTGAGACTTTTGCTAAATATTTTAAAAATAAGGTAGTCAGTATTGGTGCTCAAAACTGTTTCCATAAAGATTTATTTTCATCAAATACGGGTGCGATAAGTCCTTATATGCTAAAACAAATCGGATCAAAATTTATAATAATAGGTCACTCAGATAATAGATCTGAAGGTGATAGCGATCAAATGCTTAAAAATAAATTAAGATTTGCATTGATGAATAATATGAAAGTTATCTTTTGTATTGGAGAAAATAAAAAACAAAAAAAAAATAAGCAAACCTTTTCTGTTCTTAAAAAACAACTTTTAGGAGTTTTAGAAAAAAAATTTAATAAAAATAATATAATAATAGCTTATGAGCCGATTTGGTCGATAGGCACCGGAATGATACCTGGTCCAAATGACTTAATTAAAAACACATCTTTTATTAAAAAAATGCTTAAAATAATTTTTAATTCAAAAAAAACTCCACCCGTTCTTTACGGAGGATCTGTTGACTCTGGCAATATTGAACAATTTTCCAAAATTAATATAATAGACGGATTCTTGATCGGTGGAGCATCAAAATCATCTAAAAAATTCATTGATATAATAAAGAATTACTATAGATAGATGGCATGGAAAATATTTTAATCTCATTAAATATTTTATTGGCAATCATTCTTGTCATTTCAATTCTTCTTCAAAGATCTGAGGGTGGAGCACTTGGGTTGGGTGTTTCACAAGACAATTTCACGTCGGCAAGATCTGTAGGAAGTTTTTTAACTAAATTTACTTCTATTATCGCATTATTATTTATAATTAGTAGTTTAGTGTTAGTAACTATTTCTAGAGATGAAATACGTGAAACACAATCAGTCTTGGAAAAAGAAGAAAGTGAAAATTCTGATCTTCCACAAATACCACAACAATCAAAATAAAACTTTTTTTTCTCTTAAAATTAAACTATAACATACTTCCATGACGCGATACATATTCGTTACTGGCGGCGTGGTTTCATCCCTTGGAAAAGGTTTATCCTCAGCATCACTAGCGTACTTACTTCAATCAAGGGGATATAAAGTTCGTATCAGAAAATTAGACCCTTATTTAAATGTAGATCCAGGAACAATGAGTCCATTTCAGCATGGCGAAGTTTTTGTTACAGATGATGGTGCTGAAACAGACTTGGATTTAGGTCATTACGAAAGATTTTCAGGAATTTCTGCTAAAAAATCAGACAATATTACGACAGGAAAAATATATAACGATGTTTTAAAAAAAGAAAGAAGAGGAGAGTATTTAGGAAAAACAGTTCAGGTCATACCCCATATAACAAATCGTATTAAAGAGTTTATTAAATACGATGTAAAAAAAGAAGACTTTGTAATTTGTGAAATTGGTGGAACAGTAGGTGATATTGAAAGCCTTCCATTCATTGAAGCTATTAGACAATTTTCTAACGATGTTGGAAAAAAAAATACTTTATTTGTTCACTTAACTTTAGTTCCATACATGAAAGCTTCAGATGAAATCAAAACTAAACCGACACAACACTCAGTTAAGGAACTAAGAAGTATCGGTATACAACCTGATATAATCATATGTAGATCTGAGAGACCAATTCCACTGGACCAAAGAAAAAAAATCTCATTATTTTGTAATGTAGATATTAAAAATGTAATTGAAACTGTAGATGTTAAAACTATTTATGAAGCGCCAATAAGTTTTTATAATCAAAAACTTGATAAACAAGTTTTAAATTATTTCAAAATTAAATCTAGAAAGAATGCAAACCTAAACCCTTGGAAAAAAATTACAAAAACTGTTTTAGATACAAAAAAATTTGTCAATATTGCCATAATAGGTAAATATGTTAATTTAAAAGATGCCTATAAATCATTAGACGAAGCTTTAGTACATGGAGGAATTCAAAACAAATTAAAAGTAAATTTAGTTAGAATTGAGTCGGATAACTTAAAAAAGTCTGAAATTAAAAGTAAACTTAAAAACGTTTCAGGAATTTTAATACCCGGAGGTTTTGGTAAAAGAGGCACAGACGGCAAAATTGCTTCAATCAAATATGCTAGAGAAAATAAAATTCCTTTTTTGGGTATTTGTTTTGGCATGCAAATGGCGGCAATAGAATTCGCAAGAAATAAGTTAAAAATGAAAAAAGCAACTTCAAGTGAGTTTGGATTTTCTAAAGCTTCGATCGTTGGTCTAATGAATGAATGGGTTAAAGAAGGTAAAACTGTTAAAGGAACTGATAAAAATTTAGGCGGCACTATGAGACTTGGTCTTTATGAGGCAAAATTAAAAGAAAATTCTATTATTAGCAAAATCTATAAATCAAAATCTATCAAAGAAAGGCACAGACATAGATATGAGGTAAATATTAATTTTAAGAATGAATTTGAAAAAAATGGCATGATATTTTCTGGTTTATCTCCTGATGGTAAATTACCTGAAATTATAGAACTTAAAAACCACCCGTGGTTTATTGGTGTACAGTTTCATCCTGAATTTAAATCTAGACCTTTGTCTCCACATCCATTATTCTCTTCTTTCATCAAAGCTACAAAAAAAGTAAAATAAATGAACAATTTTAAAGTTAAATGTGGAAAATTCGAAATTGCTAACAACATTTCATTTACTTTAATTGCTGGACCTTGCCAATTGGAAAACGAGGACCATGCCATTAAAATTTCTAGTGAATTAAAGAGAATTACCAAAGAGTTAAATATAAACTTTATTTACAAAACATCTTTTGACAAGGCTAATAGAACAAGCCTAAATGGAAAAAGAGGATTAGGGTTGGAAAAATCCTTGCCGATATTTAATAAAATAAGAAAAGAAGTTGGAGTACCTGTGCTAACTGATGTTCATACTGCTGAACAATGCAATTTAGTTTCTGACTATGTTGATGTACTTCAAATACCAGCTTTTCTTTGTAGGCAGACAGATTTATTGATAGCTGCTGCAAAAACTGGGAAAGTTATTAATGTAAAAAAAGGTCAATTTTTGGCTCCTTGGGATATGGCAAATGTAATAAAAAAAATTGAAGACTCCGGGAATAAAAATATTATGATTACTGAAAGAGGCGCAAGCTTTGGATATAATACTTTGATATCTGACATGAGGTCTATACCAATAATGTCTAAATATGGATTCCCAATAGTTTACGACGCAACTCATTCAGTTCAGCAACCGGGTGGTATGGGTGAAAAAAGTGGGGGTCAACGAGAATTTGTGCCATATCTTTCAAGAGCGGCAGTTGCAGTTGGTGTTGCGGCAGTATTTATTGAAACACATGAAGATCCTGATAACGCACCATCAGATGGACCGAACATGATACCGTTAAAAGATTTGAAAAATCTATTAAAAAAATTAATTGAAATAGATAAATTAGTTAAAAATTAATTTAATGAAAAAAATAACAGATGTGAAAGGCAGGCAGGTTTTTGATAGCCGAGGTAACCCAACAGTAGAAGCAGAAATTATTTTAGATAATGGTGTCAAAGCGACAGCAATATCACCATCAGGAGCCTCCACAGGTGCATTTGAAGCATATGAACTTAGAGACGGAGAAAATAATTTTTTAGGCAAAAGTGTTTATAAAGCCATAAATAATATTAACACTAAAATTAGGAAACAATTAATTGGTTTAGACCCTAACAATCAAATTAATATTGATAAAAAATTAATTGAAATTGATGGTACAGAAAATAAAAAAAATCTAGGAGCTAATGCTATTTTAGCTGTCTCCTTAGCAGTTTCAAAATCTTCAGCTATTTTAAATAGTTGTTCACTTTATAAAAATCTTGGTGATAAATATTCGCTACCTTATCCTTTAATGAATATTATTAATGGTGGAGCTCATGCTGATAATGACCTTCAAATTCAAGAGTTTATGATCAGACCAGACTCAGCTAAAAATTTTATTGAAGCAATAGAAAAATGTTTTTTAGTTATACAAAATTTGAAAAAATTATTGAAGTCAAAAAACATGTTAACTAATGTTGGTGACGAAGGTGGTTTTGCCCCTTCTATTAATTCTAATGAAGAAGCACTAAATTTTATAGTTGATGCAATTGAAATGTCAAAATTATTACCAGGTAAAGATATTTCAATCTGCCTAGACGTTGCCGCTAACGAACTTACAGATAAAAAAGGTAATTATTCTATAAAATCTGCTAACTATGAAAATGTTTCTGATGTAATTAATTATTACAAGACAATAACTTCTAAATATCCAATAAAATCAATCGAAGATCCATTTGCTGAAGATGATTGGGAGTCATGGAAAATGATTACATCTGAAATAGGAAAATCTACTCAAATTGTCGGAGATGATTTGTTTGTTACAAATCACAAAAGATTAGAAAGAGGCATAAAGGAAAAATCCGCAAATTGTATACTCATTAAACCTAATCAAATAGGTACTTTAACTGAAACGTTAGAGGTAATTCGTCTCGCTAAAGAAAATAAGATAAATACTATAATCTCTCACAGATCTGGCGACACAGAAGATACGTTTATTGCTGATCTTTCAGTTGCGACACAATCTTCTCAAATCAAAACTGGTTCATTAGCCAGGTCTGAAAGAGTAGCTAAGTACAATAGATTAATTAGAATAGAAGAAGAGCTTGGAAATTCCAGTAAAATGACTAAAATATTAATATGAACTTAATTAATTTTTTTAAAACCAAAAAATTTGTACTTCTTAATATAGTTTTAAGTATATACGTTTTTACTAATTTAATTGGTGGTGAAAGAGGTGCATTTTCATATTTTGAAAAAAAAAATTATGAAAAAAAACTGGCTTTAAAAGAAATCAAACTTAAAAAAGAAATAAAAGAAATTGAGAATAAAAACAAACTTCTTTCAGTTAAAATAGATTTGGACTATTTAGATATTTTATACAGAGAAAAATTAAAATTTGGCAAAAAAGATGAAGTTTTAATAAAATTAAGATAATGAAAATTAAACATAGACATCCAGAAAAAGTAAACAAACCTATCAATCCTATAAAAAAAAAACCTGAATGGATTAGGTCAAAAATCATAAATTCAAAAATATTTTTTGAAACAAAAAAAGTTATTAATCAAAATAAACTTGTTACTGTTTGTCAGGAAGCGAATTGCCCTAATATTACTGAGTGCTGGAGTAAAAAACATGCAACTTTTATGATAATGGGAGATACATGCACAAGAGCTTGCGCTTTTTGCGATGTAAAAACTGGAAAGCCTAAAAGTTTAGATATTTATGAGCCAGCAAAAATTTCTAGCGCAGTTAAAAATCTTAATTTAAAGCATGTAGTTATAACCTCAGTTGATAGAGATGACCTAGATGACGGAGGCTCCAATCATTTTTATAAGGTTGTAAACGCAACAAGAAAGAAAAATCCCAATACATCAATAGAAGTTTTAACTCCAGATTTTTTAAGAAAGGGAGATGCTTATAAAAAAATTTTAGAAGCAGACCTAGATGTCTTTAACCATAATATAGAGACTGTTCCTAGACTTTATACAGCGGTAAGACCAGGGGCCAGGTATTTTGCTTCATTAGAACTTTTAAAAAATGCAAAAAAATTTAATAAAAAAATTTTTACAAAATCTGGAATCATGGTTGGTTTAGGAGAAAACAAAGATGAAATTGTACAAGTAATGGATGATTTAAGATCTGCTGAAGTTGATTTTATTACTATAGGACAATACTTACAGCCATCCGCCAAACATCATCCATTAAACCGTTATTACCATCCAGCTGAATTTAATGAATTAAAAACTATTGCTAAAACTAAAGGGTTTTTATTAGTTTCTTCTTCTCCACTAACAAGATCTTCTTATCACGCTGATGAAGATTTTAGAAAATTACAAGATGCTAGAAATAAAAAGCTCGAATGTCATCAGCATCAATAAAAAAAATTATTTCTTGTAAAAAAAATCAATTGATTGAAATGGTTTTGGATATTGAGAAGTATCCTGAATTTGTTCCTTGGTGCATTGAAGGAAAGAGGTTTGACAAAAAGGAAAGCAAGGATTTGCTTACTTTTAACGGTGATTTAAAAGTTGGCAAAAGCTTTTTAAATGAAACTTTTTCAAGTTTTGTTACTTATTATAAAGAGAAAGACAAAATTATAGTCACTAACCTTGAAGGTCCATTAAAACATCTTAAAAATGAATGGATATTTAAAGAAGTTAATAATGCAACACAATTGGAATTTTTTATTGATTTTGAACTAAAAAATCCTATTTTAAACGCAATAATGAAAAAGTCTTTTGAATTAGGACTTAACAAAATAGCAAAATCTTTTGAGGAGAGAGCTGTTAAACTATACAAATAATGTTGAGTGTAACTCTTTTATTAATTTTTTTATCGATAATTTGTAAATTTTTATCCTCATATATAAAAAATATTAGAACAGGAGATACTAATGAAAATAACACGACTTACTGGATGTTTTCCTATGATTTTAAACCAAAAAATAAGGAATGGTCACCAGAAGATATTAACTTTTTAAAAAGAAAAAGAAAAAGAAACACATTGATATTTGCCCTTTATATTAATGTTTTTTTTATTTTTATAGCCTTAAATAGTTTTGTAAGTCATTTATTAGATATTATTTTAAAATTTCAAAGATTTAGTTATCCAATTTAAAATTATAATTGTTTTAAAATTAAGTTAATAGTTTTTTTAACTGTAGCTTTTTGTATCGAAACTCTCTGTTTTATTTTAAATTGACTTCTACTAATAATTACTTTTTTTTTAATTTTTATACCTATATAAACAAGTCCAACAGGTTTTTGTTTAGTTCCACCCCCGGGACCAGCTATCCCAGTTATTGAAACGCAAATTTTGCTTCTACTAATTTTACTTAGATTATTGAGCATGGATAAGCAGCACTGAACACTAACTGCTCCATATTTTTGGATAATTTTTTTTGGAACTTTTAAGATACCTATTTTTGCTTGATTTGAGTAGGTGACTAAGCCCATAGAAAATATCTTAGATGCACCACTAATTGAGGTTATTGTGCTTGAAAGCATACCACCAGTACAAGATTCAGCTACTGCTATCTTTAGTTTTTTTCTTATCAATAGTGAGACAATTTTTTTATTTGAATTCATGCAAATAATTTAGATTTAATAATCATAAATATTATTAGTGTTAAAACAACATAAAAACCTGCAATTACATCATCTATTATTACACCAAAACTATTTTTGAAATTTTTATCAAAGTAATTAACAGGAAAAGGTTTTTTAATATCAAAAAACCTAAATAGAAAAAAAATATATATATAAAATAAAATAGCTTCTTGTGGATTTTTGTTTGTTCCATGAGCTATTTCATATAAATATATAGGTATTGATTGGCCTATAACTTCATCTATAACTATTTCTTTTGGATCTTTGTTTGATTTATCTTTTATGTAGTTTTCTATTGCAGGAAAGGAACAAAAAAATATTATGAATAATGCTATCAAGATATTAGTTTCTGATAAATTTAATACATAAAATAAGTTAAACAGAAAAACTGTAGTAATTAATGAGGTAATAGTCCCAGGAGCATATCTTATAGTTCCTATTCCAAAAAAAGTTACGAACAAAAAATTTAAATTTCTAATCATATTTTATCACCGAAGTTATTACTTCACATGCTATAGCTTTTTCTTTTCCTATAATGCCTAATTTTTCTGTTGTTTTACCTTTTATATTAATTTGATTTTTTGAAATTTCACAAAGTTTAGCAATATTTTCTATCATTTTTTTTTTTATATTTTTTTATTTTAGGAGTTTGTGTAATAATATTAATATCTAAATTATTAATATAATAACCTTTGGCTTTAATTTTATTAACAACTTCATTAAGTAAAATTGTTGATCTTATATTTTTGAATTTTTTATTTTTATCAGAAAATAATTGACCTATATCACCCATTTTACTAGCGCCAAGAATTGCATCTGTAATTGAATGCAATACGGGATCACCATCAGAATGTCCTAAGGTACCCAATTTTGATTTAATATTTAGACCAGCTAAATATAATTTTCTGTTGGGAACAAGTCTATGAACATCAAATCCAATACCAATACTCATTTTTGATTTATAAATATATTTTAAATTTTTAAAATCTGATTGATCAGTAATTTTAAAATTATTTTTTTCACCTTCTATAAATTTTACTTTA
>MDTC01054747.1_pt1 | contig 35086 bp, 27 predicted proteins | sample 811181 | NCBI WGS metagenome assembly MDTC01 (sample SAMN05326644, study PRJNA326480) | marine metagenome | isolation source: seawater | place: Pacific Ocean: North | collected 2011
TTAAAGTTAAATTTAAAATTAAATTTATTTAAAAATTTTTTAAGCATTTCGTTATTATGCTGGCCGAAACTATTATATTTTTTAAATGGATCAGGAATACTTGTTAAAGGTTTTCCAATATTATCATACAAAACTTTATTGTTGGGAATATTTTCTGGGACTTTTCTTAAGCCATCCATATCGTCAGAAAAAGTAATTAGGTCAGTCTTAATTTCTTCTATATGGTTTAATGCATTAATCATCATAGAAGTTCTCGCTACTTCCCCAAAAGTTCCTATGTGAGGTAATCCGCTTGGGCCATAACCAGTTTGAAAAGTGATAAGGTTTTTACTTTTAATTAAATCCCGTCTTTCTTTTAAAAGCTTTCTTATCTCTACAAATGGCCAAGAAGATGTTGATTGTATTATATCCTTTTCTAGCATAACTATGGTTTATTAAATTTTTTCTATAAAATACAGATATAAATATAAGATAATAAGTTGAATTTTATAACCATTTAAATAATCTCAATTTCATGACAACTAACAAAACAATTTTTTTTATAATAGGAATTTTACTAGTCATTTTAGGGTTCTTTATGTTGATACCCTACTCTATTCAATTATTCTTAAATGAAAATAGCCACAGCTTTTTAGCTTCATCATTTTTGACTATATTTGTAGGTGCATTATTTATACTAACTAATCTCGAAAAAGAGTTTCGTTTAAATTTACAGCAAACTTTTCTATTCTCAACTTTGGCTTGGATTTCAATCGCTATATTTGGAAGTCTTCCCTTTATGCTTTCTGACCTAAATTTTACTTTTAGTGATGCTTTTTTTGAGAGCATGTCAGGAATTACAACAACTGGCTCAACTGTAATTGAAGATTTAGATAATTGTCCCAAAAGTATTTTGCTTTGGAGAGCAATTATCCAATGGTTGGGAGGAATAGGAATTATTGTAATGGCAATTACAATCTTGCCTCTTTTAAAGGTGGGTGGAATGCAACTTTTTAAAATGGAGGGATCTGATAACGCTGAAAAAATATTACCTAGAACTTTTGAAGTAGCAACAATTATTATATCCACCTACTTATTGTTAACATTTTTATGTAGTTTTTTTTACTGGGTATTTGGAATGGGAATTTTTGACAGTATATCGCATTCGATGACTACAATTGCTACGGGTGGGTTCTCAACTCACAACGACTCAATTGGATTTTTTGAAAGTTCTAGTATTGAGATAGTTGCAACAATATTTATTATTCTTGGAAGTATACCTTTTATTTCATATTTGAAATTTATTAAGGGAAACTCGAAAGTTTTTTTTAACGATGTGCAGATCAAAGGTTTACTGTACTTATTATTTTTTTCTATTTTCGTAATTTTTTTATACTTGATATTTATAAATCATGAAAGTTCAATTTATGATAGAATTAGAATCTCTTCATTTAACGTTGTATCAATTTTATCTGGAACAGGTTATGTAACAGATGATTTTGGATTATGGGGAAATTTTTCTTTAATATTTTTTCTTTTTTTAATGTTTATTGGTGGATGTGCAGGATCAACAACATGTGGCATTAAAATATTCAGAATACAAATTTTATTTTTATTTTTAAAAAATCAGATAAAAAAATTTATATCTCCAAATAGTGTTTTCTTGATAAAATATAATGATCAAAAAATATCTGACGGTTTTATTAATTCAGTTATTATTTTTATTTTTTCATACTTATTTATTTTTATACTTTTAGCAATTTTATTATCTATTTCAGGGTTAGATTTTTTATCCTCAATCTCTGGAGCTGCTACATCAATTTCTAATGTAGGCCCAGGATTGGGGGAAATGATTGGCCCGAATGGTAATTTTAAAAATCTTTCTGATTACTCAAAATGGCTTTTATCATTTGGAATGCTGCTTGGAAGATTAGAATTATTTGCTGTACTAGTTTTATTTTTTCCATCATTCTGGAGAGGTTAAATTAATATTAAATTATGAAAATATATAAAAAACAATCTTTATCAGAAACATTTTCAATTTACTTTGATAAAAGAATGCTAAAAATTTTATTACTTGGTGCTATAAGTGGTTTTCCATGGGTAATAATAGGTAGTAGCTTAAGTCTTTGGTTAAAAGAAGATGGTCTCAGCAGAAGCACGATCGGGTGGGCAGGATTAATTTTTGCAGTATACGCATTTAATTATTTATGGGCACCTTTAATAGATAAAATAAGAATTCCATGGTTAACAAAAAAAATTGGTCATAGGCGTGGCTGGATAGTAATTATGCAAATAATTATCTTCCTAAGCTTAATTTGTTGGAGCTTAATAAATCCAACCGCTAATTTAACTTTAGTTATTGGAATTGGATTGATTATTGCTATCGCTTCTGCAACCCAAGATATAACAGTAGATGCTTTAAGAATTGAACAGATTGGCGAGCATGAAGGAAAATCCATGCAGGCAGGAGCAGCGATGGCAGTAGTCGGGTGGTGGACTGGATATAAGCTAGGCGGAGTAATTGCCTTAAATACTGCAGATTTTTTTGAATTATCAGGATTTGATAATTACTGGCAAATTACTTTTTTAGTTTTATGTCTAGTAATTTTAGCTTTTAATATTGGTTTAATGTTTATAAAGGAATCGTCCGTACTAAATAGAGAGGTCTCTCAAGATCAAACTGATAAAATGATAGAAACAAGTCTGGGTGCATCTAATTCAGCTACTAAATCCGTAGCATGGATAACCGGAGCTATAATTGGTCCAGTGGTAAGTTTTTTTAGAAAAAATGGATTTAAAGTTGCATTAGCTATCTTGGGTTTTGTTTTTCTTTTCAAAATTGGAGAAGCTTTCTTGGGGAGAATGTCAGTGATATTTTATAAAGAAATAGGTTTTACCAAATCTGATATAGCACTTTATTCTAAGAGTTTAGGTTGGATTACAACAGTTATATTTACACTTTTAGGAGGTTTATTCGCTATACGTTCTGGAGTTATTAAAGCTATGTTTTTCTCAGGCATTTTAATGGCGGCAACAAATTTATTATTTTCATTACTTGCTTGGTCTGGAAAGTCTGAATTATTATTTGCTATAGCAGTTATCTTTGATGATATGGCAGCAGCTTTTGCTACTGTTGCTTTTGTTGCTTTTATTTCAATGTTAGTCGACAGAACTTACACTGCAACTCAGTACGCTTTGCTGGCTTCAATAGGAACAGCGGGAAGAACGACTCTTGCTGCGTCCTCCGGTGCTTTAGTTGATTGGCTTAATGGAGATTGGGGTGTCTTTTTTATTATTACAGCCGTAATGGTAATACCATCTTTAATACTTCTTTATATAATTAGAAATAAACTTAAATTGAATGATTAAATATTATACTAACACTCTCGCTGTTCTCAATCTTTACAAAAAAATATCTTTAAAATCTGAGATAGTTACCCAGTTAATTTATGGAGAAAGTTTTTCAATACTAAAAAAAAACAAGAAATGGCTTAAAATTAAAATTAAAGAAGATAATTATAAGGGGTATATTCAAAAAAAAAATTATAAACCTTGCATCAAGCCAACTCATAAAATACATAAATTAAAAGCTAATATTTATAAATTTCCTAATAAAACTAAAAAGATTGATGAATTTTCATTTGGGTCAAAAATAATGATTGAAGAAAAAAAATTTAATTACTTTAAATTTGAAAAAGGCTGGATTAACCAAAATGACGTTAAACCGATAATTTATAAAGAAAAAAATTTTTTTAAAAAAATTTTTTTATTTAAAAATGTAAAATATAAATGGGGCGGAAAATCTTTTAAAGGAATAGACTGTTCAGCTCTTATTCAAGTTTGTTTAAATTTTAATAATATCTTTTGCCCGAGGGATACCAGGGACCAAAATAGATATTTTAAAAAAAAAATTAAATCTAAAAATATACAAAAGAACGACATCATATATTGGAAAGGTCATGTCGCTGTAGCGCTTTCAAAAAAAAATTTAATCCATGCTTACGGCCCTGAAAAAAAAACTGTTATTATGAATATAGATGAGGCAATAAGTAGGATTTATAAAACTGCCAAACTTAAAGTTTTAAAAATTACTAGAATATAAATTATTATAATATCAGATCAGAATTTAAAATATCTAAATTTTTCAAATTAATTTCATTGTTTGAATAAAAATTTTTTTTGATATTTACAGAAATATTTGAGGAAAAAATACTTTCTTGATTTTCGAAAAAATATTCTGAAAATAAAAATACTTTATATTTTCGAGATATTAAATAGCTAATGTTTTTCCACGATAATTTAAAAAAAGAATAATTAGATACATAAAAGAAATTTAATACATTAATTCCTTTTTTTTTTATTTTTGATGAAATTATAAAAGTATAATATTCTTTTTTTTTGTCACTAATTAAAATTTTAATAAAATGATCATCTGAAAACTTATCATAATAATTCAGCTCATTTTTAGACAATCTATCTCTTATTTTTTTATCTTCTATTTCTATATAAAGCTCATTTTTATAAGAAGTGAAAAAAGGGAAATTCAAAACTAATTTATAATTTAAGGCTTGTTTCCTTAATCCACATTTCAAAAGTAACCCCTCTAGTGTTTTTACGGGTGTAAAAGCTGTTAAATTATATTTTTTATTAATAATTGGAACGATCAAGAAAAAAGAATTAATTCTATAAATTTTATCTACTATCCAAGTGTGAATGTTGCATATTATAACATTTTTATTTTCTAAGTATCTTGCGGAAAAAAAGGTTCCCATAAAACCAACTGATTTGTTGTCCTTGTTTACCATTAAATATCCAATTGGATATAAATTATTTTCACTAAATTTAAGAATTTTGATTAATTTTTCAAAGTCTAAGTAATTTTGATTTTTTAAATATTCTAAAGCTTTATAATAATAATTATTTTGTGGTTTAACTTCGTAAATTTTTAATTCTTTAGAGGCTCTAGAAATCAGTTTGTTTAATGTTTCTTTGTTTATCATTTTAATGGTTTTAATAATTTACATTATAAAAATATATTTAAATAAGCTATAGTAATTTGATAATGAAAACATATGGGATAAGCTTTGGATATGTAGGAAAACTACATAACAATGTATATAAAACCTGGAATATTTTAGACAGAAAATTTAAGATAAATTATATTAAAAATCACAGCTCTCATCCCCATATTACTCTTATAGCAGGTAAAACTGCTAATATTGAAAAAATTTATAAAATTTTGTCAAAATTAAAAATTAAAAAATTTAAACTCCATTCTCCTGGTTTAGGTTTGTTTGTAAACAAGAGTCCAAATTTGTTTATTAGGTGGAATCAAGATTATACGCTTATGCATAATTTTAATTTAATTAGAAAAAAAACATCAAAACTATTTAAATCAAAGAGAAAATTTTATGATGAGAAAGACTGGATTCCAAGGTCAACATTGGCTTGGAAAGATTTAAATTACAAAAATCTTTTAAAAGTTTACAAAAAAATAGGATCAAAATATAAAAAACAAAATGTTTTAATTAATCGTATTTATATTTTACAGGTAACTAATAAAGAAATATTAACCAACACTTTAAAATTAAAATAAAAACTATATTAAATTTATTCAAATATAAACATAAAGCCATAAGCAAAAATAATTGCAGGTATAGCGCTATACAATGTTGCAACTATTGCCGCTTTAGGAGTTAATGCAATGGCTGGGAATAGTGCGTCACCATCATTAGATATGGCATTACCTATCTCAGCAGATAAAGGTATAAAACCATTAAGGTAAAAAGTTGTTACTACTATTTGGGGTCCGCACCCAGGTAAAAAACCAAAGAGTACGGCTACCAAAGGTACAAATGGCAACCAAATATCAAATAATACTTTTAAATTGTAATCTGTAAAAAACATAAAAATTTCAAACACCAAAAATCCACATATTACCCAGGTTGTCACAAAATTTGTTGTATCAACAACTCTTGATAATAATTTTCTTGATCTATCTGTTGAGCATTGAAAATCACTTAATGGATTTAGCGACCACATAAATATAGACAAAATTGCTCCTGCAGCACCAATAGTAGTTACCAAACTTAGTCCTTGAGGCAATCTAAGTATTTGATCTACATCTTGTTGAAATGCAACTAATAAACCAATTACAAATCCTGGTATAAATATCAAAGCCCAGAAAATATTGAACTTAGATACAAAAGTTTTTTTTATATTTTCAAATTCAACTATTATCTTTGAATTTCCTTGTAAATATTTCTTTCCATGTACTTTGTCTACAATAAGACCTGATATTGAACCAACAAAAACTCCTAAAGAAAATATAAACAATCCTGTTTTAGGTTCCGATGCTAGTAACAAAAAAGCTGCATCTCCCATAGTTGCTGTCAAAACTGCTACTAAAGAACCAAAGCTTAATCTACCTTGAATGTATTGAGTTACTACAACTATTGCTCCCCCGCAGCCTGGAAGGGCACCAAGCAAAGAAGACATGGCGACATGATATTTTTTTGTTCTATCAAGTATATTAGAAATATTAAATTTAGTTAAAGAATCCATCCCTATAAATATAAATAAAGTAAAGCCTACAAATATAGAAACTTGTAGATATGCATCAACAAGAGTTGCTCTGATTAAATCGCCAAAATTATTTGTTTGAAAAGCCATAGCTAAAATCACTATACCTAGGAAAGATTTTTTTAATAACCTTCCTTCATTAGCAACAAGGATAGTTTTTTTATCAATTATAGCTGCAATTAGAGCGTTCATATTTTCATCATACAAGTTAAATTAAAAAATTAATTTTACATTATAGTTTTAAAATATCAACCCGTGCGTCTTTATATTTATTGGCGGAGGGGGGTTCGAACCCTCGAAACGGTTTCCCGTTTACACACTTTCCAAGCGTGCGCCTTCAACCAAGCCTTCTAGAATTGTTGATTGGTAAGTGATAATTTTTAGAATTTTTGAATAATCTGATCTAGCGACGACCAAGCGGATTCCAATTAATCTAGCAGTTTTTTTTTAGCTTTTGAGAATTCATCTTTTGTAATAGCTTTGTCCTTGTAAAGTTGGTTCAATTCTTTTAGCTCATCAGATACGTCTTTTTTAGTTCTATAAGATCTTTTTGATGCTGAACCTTTGAGCTTATCAGCTGGCTGGGCCCACAGATATATTAAATATATTAATCCTATTCCAGTAAGCATTAAAAGTTGCCACCATCCAGACTTTCCTACTGAATGAAGTCTTCTTGCTCCAACTGCTAGTGTCGGAAATAATAATACTACATCAGCAAGAATATTTAGTATCCAAGGATCCCAAAAACTTGAGTAACTCTGACCAGTAACTAGCTCACTTAGATCAGACCAGTTATCTACAACTTGCGCCCATAACGCAGCTGCTATCCCCCAAATAATAAAATACCAAAATTCACTTTGATCCGCTTTACCATCAAAATCAAAATATTTTTTGAAACAGTTCCCAAGAGAATTTTGAAAAGCTACACCGGCCGGCGGATCTAACTGTTCTGCAAGATACATTGTTGCACCTACAAATATTAACCAACCTAAAGCTAAAGGGCCAAATACATTAAAATAAATATCCCACATAATTTTTTCATCGACGATTAAGCGACAACTTTATTACTACATTGTTTTGAGATGGTTGTGCAAGCATTAATAAAATGGCGGAGAGAGAGGGATTCGAACCCTCGAAACGGTTTCCCGTTTACACGCTTTCCAAGCGTGCGCCTTCAACCACTCGGCCATCTCTCCTAGTAAAAAAGTAATAATTTAGCAGTTTATTTTAAAAGATATATAAAATGCAAGTTAGGATTTGATAAAAATAAAAACAATCTACTATAATATCTTTGATTTGTTACTTTAAAATGAATTTTAAAATTTCCCTCTACTAGTATTCTTTGAATAATCTTTTTTGTAAAATATTTTTTTGGAGTATTAACGTTATTGTATCTATTTCCAACATAATCCATAAATCTAAGCAAAAAATTACTGACAGATCCATACTCAAAGTGATCTTTGATCAATAAAAAATTGCTTCTTTTTTTAAGTGTTTTTAAAATATTAAGAATTTTCTTTTCATCTTCAATTCCAATATGGTGAAGAGTGTCATTTATAATACTTATATCATATTTTTTATTTAATTTTTTTAAAGATTTTATAGAATAAAATTTTATTTTAAGATTTTTGTTTAATTTTTTAAGATCATGTTTTGTGTAAATATCAACTGCATGTATTAATATTTTTTTAAAACCTCTTTTTTTAAGATTATTATAGATTCCTATTGCAACGTCTGGCTCATGACCTGCTCCGTAATCTAAAATGGAAATACTATTTTTAAAACGCTTAATAATTATTTCTGAGATAACGTTACTTAATATTAATTTTCTTGAATTTTTTACAAGTCTATACTTAATAAACCTTAAAATTGAGTTAATCACTTAGCCTCTCTATTAAATTTCTATATCTTGCTTTTAGTATAATAAAATAATATTTATAGTTTTATTACATTATAAGATATTATTATGCTTTGATTAAGAATAAAATGAAACAGTTAAAAAATAATCTTGATAAAATTATCAAAAATACTTGGCTGATTTTTTTTATATTCATAAGCACTTTAAGCTTTGTAACATATATATTTTGTGTCCTATTTGTAAAAAAAAATCCTCATTTAATTAATGAAAATTGGGTCTATTATATAGATAGAATTGGATTTGACTTTAGTCAAATAATTTCTAATTTATTACAAGGTAAAGATCCAATTAATAATTATTATGGAGTTGATTTTTATTTGTCTCGTATGCCTTTCTTGCCATATTTTTTATTTTTCACCTACTCTTTTATTTCAAAAAATTTTATTATTATTCACTTAATTAAAAATATTTTATTTGGAACCTTAATTTTTTTAACAGTTTATAATTTTAATAAAAAATTCAATAATTATTTTTTAGTTTTAAGTTTAATTCTCCTTTTTTATATTCCTCATAATTTATGGATTACTTTATCAACAAACTATGAAGAAGGTTGGCTTAATTATTTAATTCCAATTCTTTTTTTCTTATTAATTACCGAGAAAAAATACAAATCAATTTATATTGGAATAGTAATCTCAGTAATTTTTTTTTTAAAGGCGTCTATGTATTATTTAGCTTTAGTAATTCCTATTCTTTATATTGTCATTGAAAAAAAAAAATCAAAATATTTACCTTTAATTTTTTTTATCATTTCATCTATTAGTTGGGGCACATATTCGTATGTCAAAACTGGACATTTTGCCTATGGCTTTAAAAGTGAAACTTTAAGTACGAGAACTTTAGCAGCAGCGTATACAGATGGTTTTTTCAAAGATTTGTACCCAAAATTTAGTTCTGATGAAATGAATAAAGCAGTAAGTAAAATAGTAGACGAACAAAGTTTTACATCTGAATGGGAAATTAACGAATTTTTGTTCGATTACTCTATAAAGTCTGTGCAAAATAATCCAGAAAATATTTTTATTGGTTTATTAAAAAAAGCTAATTTAATATTATTTTATCCATTTAAAGATGGTCAAAACTACAGAAGTTTTAAAGGTGTAAAAAAATCAGAAATTCCTAATCAAATAAGATATTCTAATTTTCCTAATAAAATCATATTTATTTTATCATTATTAATTCTGTTTAATTCATTATTTCTTAAAAAAAATAAAAATCTAATTATGAAAAAAGTTAATATTTATTACATATCTATTGTAGTAACTTATTTTCTGCCTTATATGATTGCTTTTCCTTTTGGAAGACATTGTACTTCGATTTATATGATTAGTAATATATATTTATTTTTATATCTTATAGAAAAATATAAGTTTAAATTTTTAAAGAAAAAAAATAATGTATAATAATAAAACATTTTCATTAATTTTTCCTGCCTTTAATGAAGAGCAAAATATAAAAGAAACAATTAAAGAATTTGAAGAAATATGCTTTTTTGATGAAATAATAGTTGTAGATAATAACTCTTTAGACAATACAGCAGATGAAATAAAGAAAACTAAATCAATTTACATATCTGAGAGTCTTCAAGGTTATGGAGCTGCCTTAAGGAAAGGTTTAGAGGTAGCAAAAAGTGATTATCTAGTTATGTGTGAACCAGATGGAACTTTCAGTGCAAAAGATATTTATAAGTTTTTACCTTATTTAAGTGATTTTGATTGCGTTTTTGGAACAAGAACGTACAAGCCCTTTATTCATAAAGGAGCAAAAATGTACACCTTATTAAGATGGGGAAACTTCTTAGTAGCTAAATTTCTTGAGCTATTATTTTCCGGTCCAAGACTCAGCGATGTTGGGTGTACTTATAAATTACTGTCTAAAGAAGCTTATAATGAAATTAATGAAAAACTATCAGTTGTAGGGTCAGAGTTTCAACCAGAATTGATGATAAATTTAATTATAAGCAAAAAAAAGATAATTGAAATTCCTGTTAATTATCTTAAGCGAAAAGGGGAGTCAAAAATTACTAACAATTTTTTTTCTACTTCTATTTTAGCAATGAAAATGATTTTGCTAATAATTAAATTAAGATTAAAAAATTTTTTTTGAATTAATTATTTAGGATTGAATTAGAAATTTCTTTAAGAAATTGTTTTTTGGTAGGTAGTTTATTATTTTTCATTTCTTCTTGTATTTTTTGATAATTGTTTTTAATTTTATTTATTGTTTCTAAAAAGCTTTCATAGTTTCTCTTTGAAACAAAAATTCCCTTTTTGTTTCCAATCACGTGTCTTATTTCTTCAAAAACTATTACTGGTCTTCTCCGTGATAATGCTTCTAGTAAAACCATTGGATACCCTTCTGTAAAAGATGGTAATACAAATATATTATGATCATCATAAAATTTAATTAAATTTAATTTGTTTTTTTCATTTTGATAAAAGATTACATTGTTCTGGTTTACGTTATTTATAAAATTCTTTTCAACCCCTACAACAGTTAAAAAAATATTATCTTTATCTTTAATTAATTGAATTAATGAAAAAATTCCTTTTTCTACCCTCATTCTACCTACATATAACAGCTTAATATTTTTGATATTTATTTCTTTTAAATTATTGAACCATTCAAAGTCTAATTGAGATGGAGAAACAATGCTTCCTCTTTTTCCTTTTAATATATATCTTTTACAACTAATCAAATTTGATATAGAGGATGAAATACTAAACATTAAATGATAAATAATTGGACCTATAAATCCTAGTATAGCTTTATATTCTCCATAACCATCGCTTCTCAGATAAATAATTGGCGTTTTGCCAAATAATTTTAAAAATATACAAGCTATAAAAGTAAAAGGTGAAATAGAAATTATAAGATATTTAGAGTTACTAACTTTCGCTGCATTTATAATTGCACATATAAATGAAAAGATAGAGCTAAATACTTTTATATTTTTTAAACTTATATTAAAAATTCTTTGTATTTTTGATTCTCTTGCAATTAAATTTATCTCAAAGATATTGCTTAATCCTTCAGGGGTTGATTTAAGATCTATATTATCACAAAAATATTCATTACCATTTTTATAAATGCTTTCATTTGAAATTATAAAAAGTTTTTGCATCAAGTTTCTTTATTTATCTTTAATACCCCAATGAATGCTTCTTGAGGAATTTCTACTTTTCCAAATTGTTTGGATCTAGCTTTTCCTTTTTTTTGTTTTTCAAGAAGTTTTCTTTTTCTATCAGTCGCGCCACCTCCATGAATTTTAGTTAGTACGTCTTTTTTAAAACCTTTAATTGTCTCCCGAGCTACAATCTTGCCGCCAATAGCAGCTTGAACTGGGATCATAAAATTGTGTCTAGGGATTAAATCTTTTAATTTTTCACAAACTTGTCTTCCAGTTTTTTGAGCAAAATCTTTATGTATAATCATAGCTAAGGCATCTACTGACTCAGCATTAACTAGAATGCCTAGTTTAACCAGATCACCTTCTCTATAGCCTGAAATTTCATAATCAAAACTTGCATATCCACTTGAAACTGATTTTAATCTATCATTAAAATCAAACACTACTTCGTTAAGGGGTAGGTCGTAAGATAGTACGGCTCTTTTTCCAGAGTAACTTAAATTTGTTTGAATCCCTCTTTTATCTTGGCAAATTTTTATAATTGGTCCAAGGTATTCGTCTGGAGTTATTATTGTTGATTTTATCCAAGGTTCTTCAATCTTAGTAATCTGTGAAGGATCAGGCATATTTGTTGGATTTTGTAAATCTATCACTCCACTTTTAATTTTATGTACTTTGTAAATTACTCCAGGAGTTGTAGTTATTAAATTTACATCAAATTCTCTCTCAAGCCTTTCAGTTATAATTTCTAAATGAAGTAAACCTAGAAAACCACATCTAAAACCTAACCCTAAGGCGCTTGAAGATTCAGGTTCGAAGGAAAAACTTGCATCATTAAGTTTGAGTTTAGCTAAACCATCTTTAAGCTTTTGATACTCAGAGCTATCAACTGGAAACAGTCCACAAAATACAACAGGCTTACTTGGTTTGAAACCAGGTAAAGGTTTTCCAATAGAATTACTAGCGTCACAAATTGTGTCCCCAACTTTTGTTTCTGATAAAGATTTTATTCCAGTTATAATAAAACCTATTTCACCTGAATTTAACTCTTCTATATCTAGAGGTTTTGGAGTAAATACACCAACTTTTTCAATTTCATATTCTTGATTATTAGACATTAATTTTACTTTCATATTTTTTTTAATTTTTCCATCTAATACTCTAACTAAAATTACTACACCTAAATAACTATCATACCAACTATCAACTAATAATGACTTGAGTTTTCCTTCTGCATTTCCCTCTGGAGCTGGTAAATTGTTTACTATAGCTTCTAGAATATCATCAATGCCCTCGCCAGTTTTACCTGAGCATGAAATAGCATTTTTTGTATCTATACCTACGACTTCTTCTATCTCCTTTTTTGTTTTTTCAATATCAGAGGCTGGTAAATCAATTTTATTTAAAATGGGTATTACTTCATGGTTAATCTCTAATGCTTGATAAACATTGGCTAAAGTTTGAGCTTCTACACCTTGAGTGCTATCAACTATTAATAATGATCCTTCACAAGCAGATAGTGATCGACTTACCTCGTAGCCAAAGTCTACATGTCCTGGAGTATCTATAATATTTAAAATATATTCATTTCCATCCTTAGATTTATATTTTAATTTAACTGTTTGAGCTTTAATTGTTATGCCTCTTTCTCTCTCAATATCCATTGAATCTAAAACTTGTTGTTTCATTTCTCTATCCGACAGACCACCACATTTATGAATGATACGGTCTGCAATTGTTGATTTACCATGATCTATATGCGCAATTATGGAGAAGTTTCTTATTCTTTTTATATCTGACATTAGGACCTAATTGTTGCGCCAGTTTTATTTTTTACTGAATCTATAATTTTTTGACTTATTTGATCTAAATCTTTTTCAGTAAAAGTTTTCGTTAAAGACTGAAGAGTTACATTAACTGCAACAGATTTTTTGCCTTCAGGAACATTTCCTCCCTCGAATATATCAAATGTTGTTACTTTTTTAATTATATTTTCATCTACTTTTATAATAGTTTTTTCTAACTCTCCCACTTGAAAAGATTTATCTATTACAAAAGCAAAGTCTCTTTCAGATTTTTGATAGTCAGAAACAATATAGTTTTTTTTAGAAATTCTAATTTTCTTATTTGGTTCAGAAATATTTTTTAAAAAAATTTCAAACCCAAATACATTTTTATCTTTAAAATCAAGCTTTTGTATTATGCTAGGATGTAATTCACCAAAATAAGCAAGGTGTGGTCCTTTTTCTGATTTTAAATTAATAGAGCCAGATCTACCAGGATGATAACAATCTTTTGATAATGAACTGACAAATAAATCTTTTTCTTCTACCCCAAGTTCTATTAAAGTTCTTATAGCATCACTTTTAATATCATATACATCTAGATCTCTAGGCTTTTCGGACCAGCTTTTTCTTCCAACTATTCCTGATTTTAAGCCCCCTAAAATTACTTGTTGTTCACCAGGATGATTGCCAAAAAATATTGGTCCAATCTCAAAAAGAGATAAGTCTTCATGTCCTCTATCTTGATTTTTTTTTAGAAAAATAGCCAAATTAGAAAATATTGATCTTCTTAAAACATTTAGATCAGAAGAGATTGGATTATAAATTGATACTTCTTTTTCTCCATTTGAAAATAGTTTGTCTACTTTAGAGTCTGTAAAAGACCATGTAATAGCTTCAAAATATCCTTTTGATGCTAAAGATCTTTGAGAAAGATGAAATAATTTTTGATTAAAGTTAAGAGTATCTTTTTCTCTTCTTTTTTCAGGTTCAATAATTTTTATGTGATTAAATCCTTTTATCCTTATTAATTCCTCTATTAAATCAACAACTTGAATTATATCTGGTCTCCAAGATGGGACATCAATTTTAAATTTATTTTTATTTTTTTTTAGTTTAAATCCAAGAGAACTTAATATTTTATTTACTTCTGAAGTTGATATGGGTGCTCCAATAATGTTCTGAAAATCGCTTATATTAAAATCAATGGTATTTTTTTTTTTGGCTTCGATCCAGTTATTGAAAATCTACTTGCCTCACCACCACATATTTCAAGGATTAAACTAGTTGCTACCTCTAACCCTTCTTTAATAGAATTAGGATCGATACCTCTTTCAAACCTATATTTAGCATCGGTATTTATATTTAATATACGAGCACTTTTTCTAATTGATTTGGGTAAAAAATAAGCTGATTCTAATAATATATTTTTAGTGTTTAATTCTGTTGCTGTTTTAGTTCCACCAATTATTCCTCCGAGGCCAAGAACGCTATTGTTATCAGCTATAACACACATATCTTTTTTTAATTTATAATTTTTTTCATCCAGGGCTTCAAATTGTTCGCCATCTTTTGAGTTTCTAACGATTATTTCTTTGTCAATTTTGTCTCCATCATAGGCATGAAGTGGTCTATTTAAATCAAACATAACATAGTTAGTTATGTCAACAACTGCTGATATAGGTTTTAATCCAAGGGACAAAATTTTATTTTTTAACCATTTAGGGCTTTTCTGGTTGGTGATATTTTTTATATAACAAGCCCCAAAAGATAAGCATCCTTGATGAATGTCTTTTTTAATTGAAATTTTAATTGGTTGATTAAAATTTTGTTTAAAAATTTTTTTGTTTTTAGATATTAGCTTACCTAAACCAGATGAAGCTAAATCTCTAGCAATGCCTTTTACTCCTAAACAATCAGGCCTATTAGGTGTAATAGAAACATCAATTGACTTTTCTGAATTGCTTTTAAAAAAACTTTTTCCTATTTCTTTCTCTTTATTCTTTAATTCTACAATTCCCTCGCTTTCACTCGAAATATTTAATTCATTCTCAGAGCAAAGCATTCCGCTCGACTCGACTCCTCTAATTTTAACTACCTTTAGTTTAAATTTAGTTTTTGGAATTATTGATCCTGGAGGAGCGTAAATTGTGACTAAACCATTTCTAGCATTTGGTGCTCCACAAACAACTTTCAAAATTTCTTTTCCACCTAAAGTAACGTCACATACTTTGAGCTTATCAGCATTGGGATGTTTTTCTGTTTTCAAAATTTTTGCAATCTTAAAATCCCCTAAATTATCAAAATTTTCTTTAATTCCTTCTACTTCAAGTCCAATTTTTGTAAGCTGATTGATGATTTTTGTTTCATTCGCACTAGTTTTCAAATGTTCTTTCAGCCATGGAATAGTTATAATCATTTACTTAAACCTCTGTAATTTGTTGGAACATCTAAGGGATCAAAACCATAATGATTTAACCATCTGTAATCTGTCTCAAAAAATGCTCGTAAATCATTTATTCCATATTTTAACATAGCAAGTCTATCTATACCTATGCCAAAAGCATATCCTTGATAGTTTTTACTATTCACTTTTACATTTTTAAGTACGTTCGGGTGTACCATTCCACAACCTAAAATTTCAAGCCATTTATCTCCTTCGCCAATTTTAATTTTACCGTTTTCTAAACTGTAACCAATATCAACTTCAGCTGAAGGTTCCGTGAATGGAAAATGACTTGGTCTAAATCTCATTTTTACATTTTTAATCTCAAAAAATTCTTTAATAAAATAATCTAAACAACCTTTTAGATGGCCCATGGTTAGACTTTTATCTATGTGCAAGCCCTCCAATTGATGAAACATTGGTGCATGCGTTTGATCGCTATCACATCTATAAGTTCTGCCAGGAGCAATAATCTTAAACGGTGGCTTTTCATTTAGCATAGTTCTTATTTGAACAGGAGAAGTGTGAGTTCTTAAAAGAGTTTTTTTATTTTTTTCTAAATAAAATGTATCGTGCATATCTCTAGCAGGATGATCTTCTGGGGTGTTTAATGCCGTAAAATTATTATATTCTGTTTCAACATCAGGTCCTTCAGCAACAGAAAATCCAATTTCAGAAAAAATAGATGATATTTCATCAATAACCTGTGAAACAGGATGAACTTTTCCTTTTCTAAAGGATCGAATTGGAAGAGTAATATCAACTTTTTCATCTTTTAATTTTTCATTTACTTCTTTTATTTCTAAAAAACTAATTTTTTTTTCAATTTGTAAATTTAATCTATCTTTTAATTTATTTAATTCTGAAGCAAATTCTTTCCTTTTATCAACTTCCAAAGATCCTAAATTTTTAAATTGAACAGTTATTTTTCCATTTTTTCCAAAAAAATCTGTTTTAAGATTCTGAAGATCTTCTTTTGATTTAACATTTTTTATTTGTTCATCAAAAATTGAACTTATTTTTTCTAAGTCATTCATCAAATACTATGATTATATTATGTTATAAAAAAATCAAATACCCTAATTAATTAAGGGAGGATTGAACTTTTTTCACTATTGATTTGAAGGCTTCTGGATTATTATAAGCTAATTCAGCTAATACTTTTCTGTCTAATTTGATTTTTGACTTATTTAATCCGCTTATAAATTTCGCGTAAGTTAGCCCCTCGGCTCTAACTCCTGCATTGATCCTTTGTATCCACAAAGATCTAAATTCTCTTTTTTTTGCTTTCCTATCTCTATAAGCGTATTGCATAGCTTTCTCCATAGCTTGACGAGCAATTCGAATAGTATTTTTTCTTCTACCATATTGGCCTTTAACCGATTTCAAAACTTTTTTATGTTTTGCTCTACTTGTTACGCCTCTTTTTGTTCTTGCCATTTTAACCCCTTGTTAAATTGTAAGGCATATATGATTTTACAATTTTTGTATCTTGTTTTGACATTATTGTAGTGCCCCTTTGTTTTCTAATCTGCGAATTTGTTCTTTTAATCATCCCATGTCTTTTTCCAGCTTGAGGCATTTTTATTTTACCTGAAGCAGTGAATCTAAATCTTTTTTTAGCTGAGCTTTTAGTTTTTAATTTTGGCATATTTATTTTGGTTTTATACAGACAATAAATTATCTTTACAAGACGATATTATCTTTGTTATTCAGGCTGAATTATCATTATCATTTGTCTACCCTCAAATTTTGGATGCGTCTCCACTTTTCCTACATCTTTTGTATCATTGATTATTCTTTGCATAAGATCTTTGCCTAATTGAATATGTTGCATTTCACGACCCTTAAACTTAACTGTGAATTTTACTTTATCTTTTTTTGTTAAAAACTTTTTCGCATTTTTTAATTTAAAATTATAATCATGAACATCTGTACCTGGTCGTAATTTAATCTCTTTTAATGAAACAACTTTTTGTTTCTTTTTTGCCATATTAGCTTTTTTTTGTAAATCGTATTTATATTTACCCATATCCATAATTTTGCAAACAGGTGGGTTTGCATTAGGCGATATCTCAATTAAATCTAAGCCTTCTTCTTTTGCAATTTCAATCGCCTTATTCAATGGGAAGGTTCCCAAATTTCCTCCGTTACTACCTATAACTTGAACATCTAAAGCTTTAATTTTTTCATTTGCTTTAGGACCGAGAGGTTTGCTTCTTCTTTGAAAATAATTAGGTTTAAAATTTGACACTTAGTTTAAAGGAAGTTTATTTGCCATAATAATATTTTTAATTAATTTATCTCTATTAAATTTTTCTTGTTTATCTGAACCTAATCTTCGAACTGTAACTGTGTTTTCTGCAACTTCTTTTTTTCCACAAACTAATATCATTGGAATTTTAGCTAAAGAATGCTCTCTTATCTTGTAATTTATTTTTTGATTTCTTAAATCCACTTCGCATTTTATACCTTCTTTGAATAAATCTTCAAATAATTTTTTAACATAATTATCGTTTTCTTCTGCTATTGGACATACTACAACTTGTGTTGGTGACAACCAAAAAGGCAATTTTCCTGAATAATTTTCAATTAAAATTCCAATAAATCTCTCAAGTGATCCAAATAAAGCTCTGTGTAACATAACTGGAACTTTTTTTGTTCCATCTTTGTCAACATAGTTTGCTCCTAAACGTTCCGGTAAATTCAAATCTACTTGCAATGTTCCGCACTGCCAATCTCTCCCGATAGCATCCCTTAACACAAATTCAATTTTTGGACCATAAAACGCTCCTTCTCCTTTATTGATTGTATATTCTAATTTAGATTGTTTTATTGCAGCTAAAAGTGCTGACTCAGATTTATCCCAAATACTATCATTTCCAACTCTTTTTTCTGGTCTATCCGAATACTTTAAAATAATATTTTCAAATCCTAAATTTTTATAAATATCTAAAATTAATTTTGTAACTGCCAGAGACTCTTTCGTAATCTGCTCTTCTGTGCAAAAAATATGTGCATCGTCTTGAGTAAATGCTCTCACTCTTAACAACCCATGTAAAGCGCCAGACGGTTCATACCTGTGAACTTTTCCAAACTCAGAAAGTTTTAATGGTAAGTCTCTATAACTTTTTAAACCTTGATTAAAAACTTGTACACATCCAGGACAGTTCATCGGCTTTATTGCAAAAGTTTTTTCATCGGGAGTCTCTGAAGTAAACATATGTTCTCCAAATTTTTCCCAATGACCAGATTTTTCCCATAAATTTTTATCTAAAAGTTCTGGAGTATTAATTTCTTTATATCCTGCTAATCTTTGTTTTTCTCTCATATACTCAACAAGTCTTTGAAATAAACTCCAACCTTTTTCATGCCAAAATACAGATCCAGGACTTTCCTCTCTGAAGTGAAAAAGGTCCATCTCTTTTCCTAATTTTCTGTGATCTCTTTTTTCTGCTTCCTCTAACCTATTTAAATATTTTTCTAAATCTTGTTTATCCCCCCAACAAGTTCCGTAAATTCTTTGGAGCATTTCATTTTTAGAATCTCCTCTCCAGTAAGCACCTGAAACTTTAGTTAATTTAAAAGCTTTTCCTATTTTTCCTGAAGATGATAAATGGGGGCCTCTACATAAATCATGCCAGGTATCTCCATGATGATAGATAGAGAGCTCTTCATTTTTTGGTATGCCCTCAATAATTTCAGCTTTGTATTTTTCTCCCATTTTTTTAAAATGCTCTATTGCTTGCTCTCTTTTCCAAACTTCTCTTTTAGTTTTTACGTTTCTATCGATAATTTCAGACATTTTTTTTTCAATCTTTTTTAGATCTTCACTTGTAAAAGGTTCTTTTCTTGCAAAATCATAAAAAAATCCATTTTCAATTACTGGTCCTATAGTAACTTGAGTGCCTGGAAATAGCTCTTGAACTGACATTGCCATTATGTGCGCAGCATCATGTCTTAAAACTTCTAAACCTTCTTTATCTTGAGCTGTTATAAACTTAACTTTACAATTTTCTTTTATAGAAAAACTCAAATCTTTTAAATTTCCATTAACCTCCATTACTAATGCACTTTTTGTTAATGACTTACTAATTTTTTTAATTAGTGAAAAACCATCAATTTGGTTTTCAAAAGAAATTTTTTTTCCATCTAAAAGTTCTACTTGGGGCATCTATTTATTATTAAGTAATTTTTTATATTCAGTAAAAGTTGTTTGACACATTTTTTCTACATCAAATTTTTTAATTACATTTTTTCTACCTTCATTACCAATTAAATATAATGATTCTTGATTTAAATCCATAACGTTATTTAAAACTTTTGCTAACTCTCTAGGATCCCCAGATTTAAAAAAAAATCCAGATTTTCCATTTAATATTGTTTCTTTAGAACCTCCTATATCACTTGCTACAATTGGTTTTTCCATTGATTGAGCTTCTACTGAAACTCTACCAAAAGCTTCTGGTTCTATAGAGCTAGAAACTACAATGTCAGCTAAAGTGTATGCTATTGGCATTTCATTACAATGATTTATAAATTTAATTTTATCATTTAGTTGGTATCTTTGAACTAAACTTTGGAGTTTTTTAGAATAAACATTTCTTCCCTGATTTGATCCCAGAATAATAGCTTGCACTTCTACCTTATTATAATCCTCTATAAGAATATTAAGTGCTTCAATAAAAATTTCTTGTCCTTTCCAATAAGTTAATCTACCAGGTAAAATTATAGTTATCTTATCTTGTTTAATTCCCCAGTCTAAATATAATTTATTTCTATTTTTTTCGGAAATATTTTTTTTATTAAAATAATCAAGATTTATTCCTCTGAAAATTACCATTAATTTATTTTTTGGATTTAAGTATTTTTGATAATTTTTATTTATATGATCAAAAATAAAATTTGAACCTGCTATTACTAATTGAGATTTTACCATCACACTATTATAAAACTTTTTAAGTTTATTGTTAAAATTATATGTTCCATGAAAAGTTGTGACAAATTTTCTCCTGGTCAAATTACATGCTATCAAAGAAGACCAGGCAGGAGCTCTACTTCGAGCATGAACTATATCAATATTAAAAATTAGTATTATGAAAGTTAAAATAATTGAATTTATTAAAATTAATATAGGATTTTTGGAATTAACTGGTAGTTTAATAACTTTAACTTTTTCCCTTCTCACAAATTTTAATAATTTTCCTCCACTTGTGGCAATAAAAGATTTACATCCTTGCTCGGAGAGAAAGTGAGCTAAATCATAACAACCTGTTTCAGCGCCCCCGTATCCTAATTCTGGAATTACTTGTAAAACTTTTATTTTAGACTTCATATGCTAAAAGTATATATTATCAAATTAACTGAATAAACTTTATATGGTTAAATTTAAATACTTAAAAATATCAAAAACAAAAAAACTAAGATATATTGACAATTATTTCAAAAAAAAGCTGTATATAATCTTTCTACATGGTTTTATGTCAGACCTTGAAGGTGAAAAACCTAAAGCATTTAAAAATTATTCTGTTAAAAAAAAATTAGGATTTTTGGCAGTAGAATATTCTGGTCATGGTAAATCTTCTGATAAATTTGTTCGAGGGAATTTAACTAGATGGGGAAATGACGCTAAAATAGCTATAAAAAAAATTGTAAAAAAAAATAATTTTATTTTAATTGGGTCTAGTATGGGTGCTTGGATCAGCCTAAAACTTTTTGAGATTTTTAAAGATCAAATTAAAGGATTTATTGGAATTGGTTCAGCGCCAGAATTTACATCGAAAATAATGTGGAAAAATTTCAGTAAAAAAGTTAAGAATGAAATTATCAATAAAGGTATAAGTAATATTAAGCATGGAGACTACGAGTATCCTATAACTTATCAACTCATAAAGGATGGACGGAAAAATAAAGTTTTAAATAAAAAAATTAATTCAAACATAAATGTAACGGTTTTTCATGGAGCTAAAGATGATGTAGTTCCTGTTATTTTTTCAAAAAAAGTTTTAAAAATATTTAAAAATGCAAAAAAAAAAATTATAATTATTAAAAATGGTGACCACAGCCTCTCTAAAAAATCCCAATTAAGGAAAATCATTAATGAATTAGATAGAATTGTCTCTTATATAACTTAGTCCTTCTATATATGTAGGAAATTTTAGTTCATAATTAAATATCTTCTTCATTTTTTTATTACTAACTTTTTTTGACTCATTATAAAAACTTTTTAGCATTTCACTTTGTATCTCTTTCACATCTATTGAGCTATTTTCTTTTATGCCTAATAATTTCATACCGTACTGAGTAATTTCTTTTGTTGAGGCAGGTTTGTCGTCAGAGATATTATAAATTTCCTGTGATTTAAAATTTGTTAGAGATTTAAATAAAACATTAGCTATGTCTTCTACATGTATTCTTGAAAAATAATGATCTTTCATATTAACTATTTTCGCATTACCAGACTTTAATCTAGTTAGTACGTTTTTTTTATTAGAATAAATTCCTGATAATCTAAATATTTGTAAAGGTATTTTTTTAGAGACTGCCAGTTCCATCCAGGATTTTTCTGCTTTGAGCCTATTAACACCATGTGTTGAGGTGGGAAAAGTATTACTATTTTCATCTACCCATTTACCTTGATGATCGCCATATACACTCGTAGCAGAAAGATATGTTATCCATTTTGATTTGCTCTCTGAAATAAATTTTAAAAAATTTTTTATTACCACATCTTCACCATTAATTGGAGGTATAGAAATAAGTATGTGATCAGAATTTTTTAGTTTTGAAATTAAATCTTTATCAAATAAATTATCATTAAATTGAAAGCATTCGTAAGATAATTTGCCAATATTTTTTTTTTGTGATTTTGACCTAGAAGTAACATTTAATTCTACTTCAATATTTTCTAATTTAATTTTATTTAAAAAGTTTTGTGCAACTTGACCAAATCCAAAACAAAAAATATTTATTTTTTTCATTTAGCTTACTTTTTTTCTTAAATCTTTTAAAGTAATAGGATTTTTCAATTTATCTAGCATTTCAATAGGGCAAACTTGTTTAAAATTTGATAAATTTTTTTCATAATTTTTTAATATATCTTTTGCTAACATTGAATTAGTTTCATGTAAAAAATCTTCTAAGTGATTTTTAAGAAATTTTTTCCAATAGTCTGTTTCAATCTCTTGCCAAATGATGGATGTAGGATTAGCATAATTTTCAAATTGTGATTTTGGATCATAAACAAAAGACATTCCTCCTGTCATACCTGCCCCAAAATTATCTCCTACATCACCGAGTATTATTGTATATCCACCAGTCATATATTCACACCCATGAGCTCCGCAGCCTTCAACAATTGCTAAGCATCCTGAGTTTCTTACTGCAAATCTTTCACCGGCTTGTCCAGAGGCATATAATTTTCCTGATGTTCCTCCGTATAAAACAGTATTTCCTATAATTACATTTTCAGAAGGAATCAATTTACTTTTAGCAGATGGATAAATTACTATTTTTCCTCCAGACAAGCCTTTACCTACATAGTCATTTGAGTCTCCTTCTACTGTCAATTTTATACCTTTTGATAAAAAAGCTCCTAATGATTGACCGGCTGAACCTCTAAATAAAATATTAATAGTATCATCTTGCAAATTATTATTTCCAAATTTTTTATATACGTAATGAGATAGTCTTGTTCCTACTGAACGGAAAGTATTTTGGATATCATGCTCAAAATAAGTCTTTTTATTAAGACTGATTTGATCTTTAATTTCTGACCAAATTTTTTCGTCTAATGTGTCAGGCACCACATTTATTGACTTATCTTTACAATATCTTAAATTTTCTCCAGGGTCAGATTGAACTAATATAGGATTTAGATCTAAGTCATCTAGATTAGATGAACCTCTGCTAACTTGGGATAATAAGTCTGTCCTTCCAATTATTTCATTTATAGATCTATATCCTAATGAAGCCAGTATTTCCCGAACTTCCGTTGCTACGAAATTAAAAAAATTTACCACTTTTTCTGGAGTTCCATTAAATTTTTCTCTTAGGGCCTTATCTTGACTACAAACACCAACGGGACAAGTATTTGAATGACATTGTCTAACCATAATACACCCCATTGCTATTAAAGAAGAGGTGCCCATACCATACTCTTCGGCTCCCATCATTGCAGCCATTACAATATCTTTACCTGTTTTTAATCCCCCGTCTGTTCTGAGAGTAACTCTATGTCTTAAATTATTTAATGTTAAAATTTGATTAACTTCTGTCAAACCCATTTCCCAAGGAACTCCAGCATATTTTATACTTGTTTGAGGGCTAGCTCCAGTTCCCCCTGAGTGACCTGAAATTAAAATGATATCTGCTTTAGCTTTGGCAACACCGGCGGCTATTGTTCCAATTCCCGTTGAAGCAACAAGTTTTACACCTACTCTCGCTTTAGGATTTATTTGTTTTAAATCATAAATTAATTGAGCTAAATCCTCTATTGAGTAGATATCGTGATGAGGCGGAGGAGAAATTAACGTTACTCCAGGAGTTGAATGTCTAAGCTTTGCAATTTCACTTGTAACTTTAAATCCTGGAAGTTGACCTCCCTCCCCTGGCTTTGCGCCCTGGGCCATTTTAATTTCTATTTCATTAGCATTATTTAAGTAGTCAATGGTTACTCCAAATCGAGCTGAAGCAATTTGTTTTACTCTTGAGTTAGAGGAGTCTCCGTTAGGTAATTTTATAAAACGTTTTGCATCTTCTCCTCCTTCACCACTACAAGAAGCTCCTTTAATTCTATTCATTCCTATTGCTAAAGTTTCATGGGCTTCCGCAGAAAGGGCTCCATGGGACATACTTCCGCTTCCAAATCTTTTTAAAATTTCCTCTAAAGGCTCAACTTCATTTATATTTATTGGTTCTTTGATCTTTTTAAATTCTAATAAATCTCTTAGATTAATTGGGGGAAGATTTTGAATACCTTGAGAATATTTTTTGTACAGATCGTAAGATTTTTTACCAACAGAATTTTGTAAAACATGAATTAAACTTCCCTGTAATTGGTGATCTTCTCCAGTTTTTCTATATTTATAAAGACCTCCTATAGGAAGAGTTAAAATATTTTTTTCTGATACTTTGTTGTGTAGTTCTTTAATTTTGGACTCAATTCCTATTACCCCAATTCCAGAAATTCTTGATACCATTCCTGGAAAGTAGTCAGCAGCTATTGCTCTACTCAAACCAACAGCTTCAAAATTACAACCTCCTCTGTAAGAGCTTATTACTGATATTCCCATTTTTGACATTATTTTTAAAAGACCAGCCTCAATTGACTTTTTATATCTTAAAACACAGTTTTCAAAATTTGACTTTCCAAATAATTTTTTTTCAAACCTTTGATAAATACTATCAATAGCTAGATATGGATTTACTGTGGTAGCCCCTACGCCAATTAAAACTGCAAAAGTATGCGTGTCTAGTGCATCCGAACTTTCAACATTTATTGAGCAATATCCTCTTAATCCAAGTTTTACTAGATGAGAATGAATAGCACCAACAGCTAGTATGGTTGGTATACCAACTTTGGTTTTTGAAATATTTTTATCTGAAATTACTAAACAACTACTACCTTCTCTTACAGCAACCTCACACTCAATTCTTATTTTTTCTATTCTATCTTTAAGTGATGAATTTATATCAAAACTGCAATCAATTATTTTAATTTTTTTCGAAAATATTTTTTTAAATTTTTTAAATTGAGAATTTGTTAAAATTGGACTATCTAAAACAAAAATATCATCTTGGGTCAAATTATCAAAATCCAAAATATTTCCCAAGTTTCCAAATCTAGTTTTTAAACTCATTACTTTATTTTCTCTTAGAGAATCAATTGGTGGATTGGTTACCTGGCTAAAATTTTGTCTAAAATAATGTGCTACAGGTCTATAATGGTTTGATAAAACTGCTGCTGGTGTGTCATCTCCCATTGAGCCAGATGCTTCTTTGCCTTCTTCTGCCATTGGATGCAAAATAAGTTCTAAGTCTTCAATACTAAGACCTGATAAATATTGCCGCTTTCTTAAATCTTCCCCAAAAAATTCAGGTTTTTCATTATTTATAGATACTTTTTTATCTAGATCAATAATTTGCTTATTATATTTTTTATAATCTTTTGCTAAATAATCTTTAATTTCTTCGTCTTTGTAAAGTCTTCCTTCTTTTAAATCTATTGCTATAATTTGCCCTGGGCCTAATTTACCTTTAGATGTAATTTTTTCTTCAGGAATTTTTATCATTCCAGACTCTGAGCCTGCAAAAAATAAATCATCCGATGATGTTGCAAACCTTAATGGCCGTAGTCCATTTCTGTCTGTAGAAGCTAGAACCCATTTAGCATCTGTTGCGCATATCGCTGCCGGTCCATCCCAAGGTTCAATAGAACTGTTTAAAAAATTAAATAAATCCTGATGTTTTTTTGGAACTGTTTTACTTCGCTTTGACCAAGCATCGGGAATCATCATCAGTTTAATAAGTGGAGCTAACTTTCCTGAATGAGTTAACAATTCAAATACATTATCCAGCGCTCCAGAATCAGATGAGCTTCGTATTACAGGTTTTAAATCATCTACATTTTTGAACAAAGGGCTAGACATATCTTGTTCATGAATTTTCATCCAATTAATATTTCCTTTTAATGTATTAATCTCACCGTTGTGAGCTAAAGTCCGAAAAGGTTGAGCTAAATCCCAACTTGGAAAAGTATTTGTAGAATATCGTTGATGAAAAATAACAAATCTAGATGTTAAATCTTTATCGTTTAAGTCCGGATAAAAATCTGCAAGCGCTTCGGCTAGAAACATTCCTTTGTAAACTATTGATCTTGAGCTAAATGAACAAATATAAAACTCTTTTAACTGTGATTGTCTGGCCAGTTTTTCAATTTTTTTTCTCACCACAAATAATTCTCTTTCTAGATCATTTGTTTTTAATTCTTTATTTTTTTTAAAAAGAACTTGAGTTATTTCAGGTCTACTTTGCTCTGCTGTTTTTCCTAAAACATTTGAATTTACTGGAACCTGTCGCCATCCATAAATAGAAAAATTTTCTTTTAATAAAACAGACTCGATTATTTTTCTGCAGTTTTCTTGATCAGAATAATTTGTTCTAGGCAAAAAAATCATTCCCACACAAATTCTTTTTGTTTTATCTGGCTTATGTCCTGTAGATAATATTTTTTTGTTAAAAAAATCAGGCGCAATTTCTAGCTGAATACCTGCCCCGTCTCCTGATTTTCCATCAGCATCTACAGCTCCTCTGTGCCATATAGCTTTAAGAGCTTCAATACCATATTCAACGATTTTTCTAGACTTTTTTCCGTTTGTAGAGGCTATCATTCCTACTCCACAAGCATCATGTTCAAGATTTGGATAATAAGCATGATTTTCTTCGAGTAATTTTTTATTTTTTTTATAATTCATAAAAGATTAAGCTGCTTTGATATCTCTTTCTTTTTTAAGTTTTTGTTTTAAGTATCTATGGATTTGAATAGCAGCATCTCTTCCGTCTCTTATAGCCCAAACAACTAAAGATGCTCCCCTAACAATATCACCGGCTGCAAATACTCCATCAAGATTCGTTTGCATAGAATTTAAATCAATCTTGATTGTGCCCCATCTAGAAACAGATAGCTCATTAGCATTAAACAATTTTGGAATATTTTCTGGATCAAATCCCAAAGATTTAATTACAATATCTGCATTAATGTTATATTCAGAATTCTCTAAAATTTCAGGACGTTTCCTTCCAGAAGAATCTGGATTGCCTAATTTCATTTTATCTACTTCTACCCCAGAAACATTAATGTCTCCTATAAATTTTTTTGGGTTTGTAAGCCAAACAAATTCGACTCCTTCTTCCTCGGCGTTACCTACCTCTCTTGCGGAACCTGGCATATTTTCTCTATCTCTCCTATATATACACTTCACCGATTTTGCTTTTTGTCTTACTGCTGTTCTTACACAGTCCATTGCGGTGTCTCCACCACCTATAACTACAACCTTTTTTCCTTGGGCATTTAATATCCCATTATCAAATAATTCTACTTTATCACCTAGACCTTTTCTATTTGATGCCGTCAAAAAATCCATTGCTGGAAAAATATTTTTTAGTTTATTTCCTGGTATCTCAATTTCTCTAGCTTTATAAACTCCTGTTGCTATCAATATTGCATCATGTTTTTCTTTTAGCTCAGCAAGACTTTTAGATTTGCCAACTTCAAAGTTTTGAATAAATTTTATTCCACTATCTTTGAGTAGTTTAGTTCTTCTTTCTACAATTTTCTTTTCTAATTTGAAATTTGGAATACCATAAATTAATAGACCTCCTGGTCGGTCATACCTATCATAAATCGTAATTTGGTAGCCTAGTTTTCTCAATTCTTCTCCACAAGCCATTCCTGCTGGTCCAGCACCAATAATACCGATAGATTGTCCTAGTTCTTTATTAATTTTATGTGGTTTTATCCAACCTTTTTCCCAAGCAGTATCAGTTATATATTTTTCAATTGACCCTATAGTAACGGTACCATGACCAGATTGTTCAATTACACAATTGCCTTCACATAATCTATCTTGAGGACAAATCCTTCCACAAACTTCAGGCATATTATTTGTGCTCTGAGAAATTTCATATGCTTCTTGTAGCCTACCTTCCGCCGTCAATTTTAACCAGTCAGGTATATTATTACTTAAAGGACAATGAATTTGACAAAAAGGTACTCCGCACTGAGAACATCTGCTAGATTGTTCTTTGGCTCTCTCGTTTATAAACTCGTCATAAATTTCTTTAAAATCCTCTTTTCTTTTTTTTGTCTCTCTTTTAAAAGGATTCTGTTGATGTAGGTTTATAAATTTTAACATTTTATTACTCATACAGTTAATTTATTTCAAAAATCTTATTATTAACAGTTAAAATAGGTAAATATTGCTGACTTTTATTTACAAAATCCTTTAATTTTAATGACTATTTTCTGCATAACTGATATGCATTTTAAATTGCCAAGAAAAAAACAACCTTAATCAATATAATTTAAAAATGATTGAAGTACTAATTTTATCAATAATTCAGGGAATAACTGAGTTTTTGCCAATTAGTTCGTCCTCACATCTAATTCTAGCTTCAAATTATTTCAATTTTAATAATCAAAATTTATCAATTGATATCAGTCTTCATATTGGATCTTTTGCCGCGGTAATATTTTATTTTAAAAAAGATATTTTTAATTTTTTAAAAAATAAAAAATTGTTTCTTAAAATCTTTATCTCATCTATACCGATAATGATAATTGGTTTTATAATTACAAAATTAAACTTAATTGAAAGTTTAAGAAATATTAAAGTTATAGGATGGACCACACTTATTTTTGGATGTTTATTATTTTACAGTGATAGGCTTAAAGACAATAAAAATATTAAAAAACACTTAAATTATAAATCAGCTATAATAATTGGATTATTTCAAACACTTTCTTTAATACCTGGTGTAAGTAGATCTGGAATTACAATAACAGCAGCGAGATTTTTGAATTTTAGTAGATATGAGTCAGCTAAAGTTTCATTTTTACTATCAATTCCTACATTGGCGGCAATAAGTTTGTTTGGTATTAAAAATTTAATAAATAATAATAATTTTGAGATAACTTCGATTAATTTATTCTCTATTTTTTTTTCATTTATCATATCATTTGTAACTATTAAATATTTTTTAAAATTTATTAAAAAATTTAAGTTAACCATTTTTGTTGTTTACAGAATAATACTTGGAACTATAATTTTGTTTTTAATTTATTAGTAAAATCACAGTATTAGAGTCAAAATAAGAATAAAAATTAGTACAATAACAAAGAAAAGTATTACAGCTTTTTGAAGAGGTAAGTTATTTAAAAATCTTAGCATAATTAACTATAATTCAAAATTATTAGTAAGTAAATTTTTTTGGTGCGCCTGCTAGGATTTGAACCCAGAACCTCCTGGTCCGTAGCCAAGCGCTCTATCCAGTTGAGCTACAGGCGCATAAAGTACAATTATCAAAAAAAGATAGGTAAATAAAGATGTATAATCAAGCTTGTTATTTTCTATTTAAAACTTTAAATTACAGCTTATGGTAGATAAAAATTCAGTCGTGATTACTTCCGCTGCAAGAACTGCAGTCGGCTCCTTAGGGAAAACTTTAAAAAATATACCCGGAGATCAACTAGGATCTACAGTCATATCTGAGACAATAAAAAGATCTAATATTAAAAAGTCTGATGTTGACGAAATAATTATGGGCCAAGTTTTGACAGGTGGAGCTGGGCAAAATCCTGCAAGACAGGCTGCAATTAAATCTGGAGTACCAGTAGAAAAACCCGCTTATGTTGTTAATCAAGTGTGCGGATCAGGTATAAGATCGATTGCTTCTGGATATCAAAGTATTAAATCAGGTGACTCAAAAATAATTATTGCAGGTGGTCAAGAAAGTATGTCCCTAGCGCCCCATGCGATCCATCTAAGAGATGGTAAAAAATTAGGAAATGATGAACTAATTGATACAATGATAAAAGATGGTTTGTGGGACGCATTTCATGGATATCATATGGGTATAACTGCCGAAAATGTTGCAACAAAGTTTCAAATTACCAGAGAAGATCAAGATAAGTTTGCTTTTAAATCTCAACAAAATGCTCTTGCAGCTCTAAAATATGAAAAATTCAAAGAGGAAATTGTAAATTTTAAGATAAAATCAAAAAATTCTGAGATAAATTTTAATCAAGATGAACATCCAAGAGAAGGTATTACTTTAGAGGCTCTGGAGAGACTAAAACCAGTATTTCGAAAGGATGGTACGGTAACAGCTGGAAATGCCTCCGGAATTAACGATGGTGCAGCTGCTGTTACTATAATGTCTAATGAAGAGGCTACTAAAAGAAATATAAATAGTTTAGTAACTATTAAATCTTGGGCAAGTTGTGGGGTCGAACCCTCTTTAATGGGAACTGGTCCTATCCCATCCACTAAAAAAGCTATAGAGCTAGCTGGGTGGTCCATCAAAGATGTTGATCTTTTCGAGATAAATGAAGCATTTGCAGCTCAAAGTATCGCAGTTATGAAAACTTTATCAATACCAGAAGAAAAAATAAATGTTAATGGTGGAGCTATTGCTTTAGGCCACCCAATTGGAGCATCTGGGACAAGAATACTTGTGACTTTAATTCATGAGATGATAAAAAGAGATCTAAAAAAAGGACTAGCTACACTTTGTATCGGTGGTGGTATGGGTATAGCAATATGTGTTGAAAGATAAAAGACAATGGAAATTTCTAAACCTCTAAAAGGTAAAAAAAAACGCAAAATTAATAAAATGCCTGTAAGGCCTTCTGTAAAAGGATACTTATTTTATTATTCCTTCTTCTGGATTTTAATTTTATCTCTCTACGTAGCTCATTTATTAACAAGTTAAACTTTAAGTTCTTTTAAATCTTTAAAAAACTTTAGACTGTTTGGATTAGCTATTGCTTCCTGGTTATTAAGAGCTTCTCCACTAATTATTTTTTTTACAGCTAATTCGACTATTTTTCCACTTTTTGTCCTAGGAATTTCAGGAACTTTGATTATTATTGATGGCACATGTTTAGGAGAGCAATTTTTTCTAATTTTTTTTTTTATAAAATCTATTTTTTTACTATCTAAAGTCTCGTTATTTTTTGTGGTTACAAAAAGTATTATTCTAACATCATTTTGATATTCTTGACCAACTACTAATCCTTCCGTTATAAAATCAATATCCTCTACCTGTTGATAGATTTCAGCTGTTCCAATTCTAACTCCTCCAGGATTCAGCGTTGTATCCGACCTTCCTCTCATTATAAAACCGTTATTTGAAGTTCTTTCAATAAAATCTCCGTGATGCCAAATATTTTTAAATTTTTTAAAATAAGCCATATGATATTTTTCACCATCTTTGTCTCCCCAAAACTTTATCGGCATTGATGGAAAAGGTTGTTTAACAACGAGTTCACCTTTTTCTCCATCCTTAGTGCTTTTCCCATCATTATTAAACACATCAACATCTATGCCTAAACTTTGTCCTTGAATTTCTCCTTTGTAAACACTTGAATATAAATTACCTAAAACTAAACACCCAACCATATCAGTGCCTCCCGCTATTGATGCTAAATGAACATCTTTTTTTATACTTTCATAAACATATTTAAAGCTTTCTTCTGATAAAGGGGAACCTGTAGAAGTTATAATTTTTATGGAATCTAAATTTAAATATTTGCTAGAGTATTTTTCATTTTTAAGGTGATCAATATATTTTGCGCTTACTCCAAACAAATTAATTTTATTTTTTTGACAATATTCTAAAAGAATATCTATCTTAGGATAGGTGGGAGATCCATCAAATAGAAAAATTGATGAGCCCGTTGCCATTCCACCTACAAGCCAATTCCACATCATCCAACCTGTTGTGGTGTAGTAAAATATTTTTTCACCATCTTTTATATCACAATGCAGCATAAATTCTTTATTATGTTCTATCAAAACATTGCCGGCACCATGTGTAATACATTTTGGTTTGCCAGTTGTTCCGCTAGAATAAAGTATATAAATTGGGTGATTAAAATCAAATCTTTCAAAATATTGATCTAATTTTGAAATATTTATAGCTTCATGAAAATCAAGATAACTTGATAATTGATTTTTTTCTTTAGGATTGTAAGGAAAAACAATTGTGTGTTTTATTGAAGGAATCTTTTTCAATATATTTTTGACTTTGTTTAATATATCAATTTTTTTTCCTCCATAAAAATAATAGTTACAAGTAATTAATAGTTTAGGTTCAATTTGCTTAAATCTATCTACAACACCTTCAATTCCAAAATCTGGTGAACAAGAAGACCATATTATTCCATTTTTCGCACACGCTAAGAAGCTAATAACAGACTCGATTTTATTTGGAACATAGGCAACCACCCTGTCTCCTTTTTTTATATCAAGTGTTTTTAAATAGTATGAAAACTTACATGTTTTTTCATAAAGAATATTCCAGGAAATGTTTTCCTCCTGCCCCTCTTCAGACATAAAATTTATAGCAACATTATTTGATTTTTTTTTTAAAATATTTTCTGAATAATTTAATTTCGAGTCAGGAAAAAATTTATTTTTATTAAAAATTTTATTTTTTTTTATAATTTTTTGACCTTTATCTCCTATAATTTTTGAGTAGTCCCAAAATTTATCCCAAAAAATTTCTGGATTTGAAACACTCCATTTCCATAGCTCTTTAAAATTTGAAGGTTTAAATTTAACAAAATTTGAAAAATCTTCTAGTACCGAGTCTTGGATTTTTTGCCTAGAGGGTTTCCAAAGTTTTTTATTCATTAGAATTAGATTAACTATAAAGAATTTATCTTAACAGATATTTTTTAAGTAAGATTTTCTGTACAATTGGTGCTTTGCTTAATTTAACTTCTTTTTTTTTAATAAATAGGTCTAATATCCATCGCATGGCTAATTTGCCTATATTTAATAGACTGAAAAAGGTGATAAATGTGGCAAAAATTAAGTTTATAAGACATTTTTCCCCATTCTTTGAAGTTTATTATTCATAGAATTTTTAATATGTTCCATTCCAGTTTATAATAAGTATTTATGGCTCAAAACATTTCAGTCCCAGATATAGGAGACTTTCAAGAAGTAGAAGTAATTGAAATTTTAGTAAAATCTGGAGATAAAATTAATAAGGATGATCCTATCGTCACAATTGAAAGTGATAAATCAAGTGTAGAAATACCTTCCCCGGTTGCAGGAAAAATTAAAGATTTAAAAGTAAAAATCGGTGATAAAGTTTCAGAAGGTAGTATTTTAGCCACAATTGAAAATAGTCAATCGACATCAGTAATAAAAGAGAGAAAAATAGAAGAGCCAAAAAAAGAAATCAAGATACAACAAAAGCCGAAAACTAACGGTGAATTGAATCTTGTAAAACAAGTAAAAAAAGTTTTTGCAGAACCTGCATCCAAAGATGATATTGATCCTGTAGAAACAAATGAATGGATTGACTCATTAAATTCAGTAATTGAAAATGACGGCTCGTCTAGGGCAAGCTATCTATTAAATAAAGTCATTGATCAAGCTTATAAATCAGGTTTAGTTTTACCCGATACAAGAACAACTCCTTATATAAATACTATTCCACCAGAATCTGAAGCAAAGTCTAATGGCGATCAAAATATTGAAAAAAAAATTAGAGCATACATAAGATGGAACGCTGCCGCAATGGTGGTTAAAGCTAATAAAAAGAGTCCAGAATTAGGTGGTCATATCGGAACATTTGCATCTGCTGCTACGCTTTATGATGTTGGGATGAACCATTTTTGGAGAGCAAAAAATAATAAATTTGGAGGTGATTTAATTTATTTCCAAGGTCACTCGGCTCCAGGCATGTATGCTAGAGCATTCTTAGAAGGAAGATTAACTGCATCTCAATTAGATGGATTTAGACAAGAGGTAAATAAAGGAGGTCTATCTTCATATCCTCATCCGTGGCTGATGCCAAACTTTTGGCAGTTTCCAACTGTCTCCATGGGTCTCGGTCCTATCATGGCAATATATCAAGCAAGATTTTTAAAATACTTAATTAATCGAGGGTTAATTAAAGATGAAGGAAGAAAGATCTGGGTTTTTTTAGGAGACGGAGAAATGGATGAGCCTGAGTCACTGGGAGCTATTGGGTTAGCTGCAAGAGAAAAATTAGATAATTTAATTTTTGTTATCAATTGCAATTTACAAAGATTAGATGGACCAGTTCGAGGTAACGGTAAAATTATTCAAGAACTTGAGGGAAGTTTTAGAGGTTCAGGTTGGAATGTAATTAAAGTTATTTGGGGAACTTACTGGGATCAACTACTTGCCAAAGATAAATCAGGCTTGTTAATTAAGCGTATGAATGAATGTGTTGACGGAGAGTATCAAGCTTTCAAAGCTAAAGGTGGTTTTTACGTTCGAGAAAAATTTTTTGGAAGATATCCTGAGTTAAAGGAGCTTGTTTCTTCTATGACAGATAAAGATATTTGGAGATTAAATAGAGGCGGTCATGATCCACATAAAGTTTATGCCGCATACGATGCTGCAATGAAAAATAAAGGCTCTCCGACAGTAATTTTAGCTAAAACAATTAAAGGTTATGGAATGGGGAAAACAGGTGAA
>MDTC01003768.1_pt1 | contig 35063 bp, 28 predicted proteins | sample 811181 | NCBI WGS metagenome assembly MDTC01 (sample SAMN05326644, study PRJNA326480) | marine metagenome | isolation source: seawater | place: Pacific Ocean: North | collected 2011
CGGGTGGTTGGAATGCCCAAATGGTGCATGGCTTCACTACATAAAAATTCTCGAATTGATGAGCGCAGAACGGCTCGGCCATCAGCCGACCGAGAGTAGGGTGTTGGACCCGCGCCTTTCAATTGAAGTTCCCGCCGTTGGCCATCAGCGTTGATGAGTTCCCCTAGAGAAATGGCGCGCCCATCCCCCAATTGGCCAGCCCAATGTCCAAACTGATGGCCTCCGTAGCAGGTTGAAAACGGATCCATCCCCTCGGCCAAACGAACGCCCGAAAGGATTTCCGCTGTTTCAGACTGCGTCATATCAGCTTCATCAAGGCCTAAATTAGAGGCCACGTCGGCTGCATAGGCAACCAGTCGAGGCGCATTCACCGGTGTTGGCGCAACCCGAGAAACGAATGCTCCGCGCACCTGTCGGGACCGGTTCTCAGCGATCGGGTCGATGGGTAACTCCCGCAACATGGAGTTATCGAATCTCAGTTTGTCAAAGGGTGTGCCCATGGCGGTAGTATGACCATTCTTAATCACGATTACCTCCTTTTAGTCGACTTGCGTTCCAGATGGACGGTTTTAAGGAAAGCAACCGAATCTCTTAAAACTGTGCTTTTGCTGTGCCTGTTTTCAGTGGATATATTGCAGACAGTAACGATGGACGGCTATTCTGTATCAAACTATAGGAGATTAGGGAGAGGGAATTCCATGGCAAAAGACTGGGCAAAACTAGGTGGAGACCGTGGTAAACCGGTCAAAACCACACCACTGCGTCGCGCAATGAAGTTGGGTGGTCTGGCCACGCGACTGTCCGGGTCTTTCCTAAAGAAACAAGTGCAGCGCATCGGTCGGGACAGTAATGAATTTGAAAGCTTGGCTGAGGCGGCCCGCGACAATGTAAAACAGATGGTCGATGTCATGGGAGAAATGAAGGGGGCCGCCATGAAGATAGGGCAGCTCTTGTCGACGGATCCGGACATCGTCGACTCGGGTTTTGCCGAACGCTTGGCCACCCTACAGCGCAGTGCACCACCAATGGACTATGTGACTTTGCTCAATCAGTTTGAGTCGGCCCTCGACCGACCCATCGGCGATGTGTTTGCTTATTTCGACCCTGAGCCCATCGGGTCCGCGAGCATTGGACAAGTGCACCGCGGAACCCTTCACGATGGCAGAGATGTTGCCGTTAAAATTCAGTATCCAGGCATTGCGGATTCAATCGAGAGCGATATGAATCATCTTCGTCGAATGCTCCGACTCGGCCGCGTCTTGATGTCAAAGGAACGCGCCGACGCTTTTGTCGACGAAGCGAGGCAGTCGATCATCGCCGAAGCCGACTATGAGCAGGAGGCGCAAAACCTCGTACGCTTCAGACGGCTGTTCATAGACTGGCCATCAATCCGTATCCCCGAACCCATACTCGAGTACTCGTGCCCAACGGTTTTGATGATGGAATTTATCGACGGTCACCCTTTCGATGAAGCCCTCATGGGTATCGCCGATGAGTCCAAGAAAGATGCAATTTGCACAGAGTTTATCCGCGCGTACGTCTACATGGTGCACGAGGTTAACGTCATCCATGCAGACCCACATCCAGGTAATTTTCTTCTGGATGAAAACCATCGGATTGTCTTGTTAGATTTCGGCTGCATTCGCGATTTACGACCCGAACTGACCGATGATCTGCTGCGGATGCTGACCTGTGTTTGGCGTGATGACATGCCGACGCTCGAGCAGCACTTCCGACGACTCAAATTCGGGAAAGAAGGAATGGACTATCCTGACCACGAGGCACTTCGCGCCTACCTTCACATCGTCCTGCACCCCATGATCTCCGAGGAGCCGGTCAATTTTGGCGACTTCGATCTGCACGGACCTGCTCGCGAATTTCTCATGGACAACAGCGCCCTCTTGAGAATGGTCCCACCTGCCGAACTGCTCATGTATTTCAGAGTGCTTGCGGGCCTGAAAGGCATGATGACCCGCGTGGCTGCGACTCTCGATGTCCGTGGCCTTGCTGCGGCCTGCTGCGAACGTCGAGGTCTCATCTAGACCATGGAGCCAAGTGTCGGCTCAGACGGGGCACCCAGCGACTGACCTTCAGAGGGCTATCGATTGACACATTTCTTGTCGCCGCGAGGACAGCGGATGCGGACATGCATATGGCTGCGATGGTCATTATCGCCATGGATCACCCGACGCCGCCCACCGGGAAAAAACGATAAGTAGCGCTCTCGTTTGGTTCGGCGAGTTTTGTAAATTCGCTTGACCTCTCCCCGCAGCGCTTTGACCAGTGAATGTTCGATGAAAATCATCGATGTTTGCGGATCGTCCAGGAAGCATTTGATGACAACCCAATTGGCATAGAGGTTCATTTCTTTCGGTCGTGTGTTGATGAAGCCGCCTGGAGGCGGCGCCTTTTTACGGATAAAACCAATGTCGACATCACGTCCGCTCTGATGAGATACGTGAGGCGGCAATGGCCCGCCGTGGCGACTAGACAAGTCCCCAATGGCGATGGCATGCCCCTTTTTTGACGATGGGACCAGCTCTCGATAGTAGCGACCACACTCCTTGATGAGTTTAACAAGCTCAGGCGTACCCCAGATGTGTTTTCGCCATTTGCCAACATGAAACCCAACGCCTTGCAAATCGCCATCGGCATCAATGCTACGCGCCCCCCGTTGTCGGCCTCGATTGGTTTGTCCAATGGACTCACTTCTCGGAATCCGACCCTGGTACTTCAAAACACGTCCGGTCTTGACTCTAGAGCCCCGGAGCCGATTCCATTTCTTGAGGTCTTTGATACTCACGCTCAGCGCATTGGAGACCTGCTTAAGGGTCTCACCCCGGGCGATTTTATACTTTTCAAATCTGACTCGGCGTTTTCGCGTCCGCGTCTTGGACTTTTTCTTGCGCACCTTTTTCTTGGCCGCGCGACGACTCTTGCTGTTCTTTTTGGATTTTTTGGCTACGGCCGTCGAGACCGGTGACCAGCCCTCACCCAAGCATGAGACCAAAAATACAAACAAGAATGTGTAAATAAAACGCATCAGTCTTAATTATCCGTAAATGCTGACGACCGTGTCATAGCAGGACATTTGTCTAGGAAACAACGGACCTACAGACTTTCGCCATGTACCACAACTTAACGCGAGACATAGTAATTTTCTTCAGGATTAATTTGATGCGATACGGGTGCGCCGCCTTGGCTTAGGAAATCTGGCCGTGGTCGGCCGTTTGAGCCGACCCCTGACATCGCCCTTGAGGACGTTGACTGGTAGAGGCGGGTCAAGGACGTAGCGAAAGCCTCGGGTCTTGGGCCTGAACTTGAATCGTCGTCCATGGGCGACGACCCGGACGTTGAAGTATGAGGGGACCGGGCCATCGACGCGATGAGGTCGATGACTCACGACGAATCCAAATAATTGAGTCACTTGGTCATTTCGCATTCGGTGACAACCGTGGGAGAATGCCCGTTTATTGGTAATTGATGTGTAATTACTAGAGCCATGAATTCGAATGCCTCGGTCATAATCTCCACGTCGGTTTTTTCCGGGGATGACGAGATATCCGGCGACCAAGCCGTATGCCGAGCGATGCCCTGGACCGAGAAGATCTCTCTTGAGTTCCCACATTGCCCGACCGCGCTTCTTTTTCTTGAGTTTGACCAATGTTCGGCCCGGTGTCGATGGAGGTGGCAGCCAAACGGGTGCTGCCACCACATCTCTAATCACCCGTTTGCCTATATCGGAATTCTTATAACTCATGAATTCCGCGCCCCCATATCCCGCGCTCTCAGCGTGCCAACCGCCGATTGTGGTGGGCCATCTAACCAAGGGGATGTCTTGATCACGATAGCGAGTATACAAAGTCATCATAGGCATATTTTCACGTTTTTGGCGTACTCGGACGCCGTTATTACGCCACGGAAAATCGTACCAAACAGTCCCCCGATCGATCTCAACTCTCAGAGGCATGTGGTCGCTGTAATAGTCCGGCTTGTCGGGCAGGCGCACAGCGACTAGAAAACGAGATAAATCGACTGAATCAAGCGAGGCGAGAAAGGGCTGAGCGTCCCGTGGTGTCACCAGCCCCAGCGATTGTAAAAGAGCCTGATTAAAGCGAGCGGTTAAGTTGGTCACTTGGTGAGTCTCACCGTCGCGTCCACGGTAGCTCACAGACCCCACGCTACCATCTTCAATAATCCCGGCCGCATCGGTCAAGCGACGCCGCAATACTCGCAGTAGGGCCGCGTAATCCAGCTCGGCTGGACTCTTGGCAAATGCCTCTAAAGTTTTCGAAGACAGAGTCTGTGTATCCATGATCTTGTGTCTGCGTTGAAAGGTTCGTAAAGCAAGGGCAAGGGCATAGTCAGGTACGCCAAGCCGGTGCTTGACCTGAGCTGGAAACAACCCTTGGCACTGCAAGCGTTCTTCGATGATTTTCAGCGGGCGGTATTTCGCCTCGAGTGTCTTATAGCGCGACAGTAAGCTTCGAAAGCGACGGTTTTTGGCCACTAACTCCTCGACACTGAGCTGCGGGTACTTTTTGCGGATGGCATCGACATAGTGGCGCTGTCGGTCCAATCGAAGTTTGAGGGATTGCTGCTTACCTCCAAAATAGAATCGAAGGCCTTTAACACGAGTCACTTTCTTTGCTTTCAAAGTGGCCATACACGCCCTGATCGTGTCGTTATTTATGCGCCGATTCAGCACAGAAAGAGTCGGTGGGATCCCATACACTTCGAGAAAGTTTTGCTCATCCGGCTCCAGGGGTGCGCCATCAATATTGACCCGGTCATTAGCCAAATCCACAAAGCGTTGTGCGTATACGCTTTGTAAAACGCGTCCATCCCGCTTATTTTCCCTCAGCAATCTGGGCACCCAATTGTCTGATAAGTCTATGATGGTGTATCCGCTGGCTTCGGCCTCCTCACGCGTCGTCAACCGCCGTTCGCCCGATTCGTACGTGTAGACAGATTGAGATTGGTAGGCGCGTCGAACCGCATCAGCATGACGCAGCATTTCGGCTGTAATCCATGGAGTATCTGCTTTATCAGGCTGATTGCAAGCGGCCCAGGGGGCGTCGTTGCATGGTGCACAGCGCGGGCCGTAATCGGGGTAGGCCTGGGCTGTGCCGAGGCAAAATATGAGACCGATGAGCGCCACGCCATGGGCAGCGAAGAGCGCTGGATTATGAGAGATACACGTCGATTGCATTCCACCTCCGCACTATACACATTAAAAGTATAGGGAATGAGTGGATGGCTGATCAAATCCAAGCGATCATAAAGTCAGCTGTAACAGCACTTTTCTTGAAACAAAGGGGTTCATTTCGAGCAAATCCCCGAGGGATGAAAACGATCGAAGAACAGAGCGAGAGACAGAGACACAGCGGCCATTGAGCGAACTTCTTCTCGCCCCAACCCCTTGGCGATCCGTAAGAAACCGGGTCGATTTAGAGACACGCCGCCAATGTTCAACCCCTGCGATGAGATCAGGACTCCGGCCGAATCGCCGTCATCCATGTGGATTCGATTTGTAAATTCGCTGCTTTGGATTTGGCCTGCCATATTTTGCTTTCCGCCACTCATCGACAGCTGCCAGGATTTGCCCGCGAGAGGCTTAAAATCGCATCGGAGTCCCTGCCTCAATATGGATTGCGTACTGACATGCGCGGTCATTCTGCAGTTCGTAATCCACGAATTCTCAAGGCCATGAACAAATGTGTACTCATAGTCTAATTGACACAGCACCGCGTTGTCTCGACCGGGTGCATGACTCATGGACACGAGTCCTGAACGAATGTCTCTCACCCGATAAGCCGAGGTTTTCAGAATCGAACTCTCAACAGGCTCCATGCGGCCCTCGATGGGATACTGTAGAACATTGTCGGTGAGTTCTTTTGGCATTTGGTAGGCACTCACACAGGAAAACCCGCTGAGCGCCACCAAGACCGATAAGACAGTGAGAATGCGACTACCAGCAAAGGTGCCATGTTTGTCAGAAGCCATAGCGAGCCTATCTCCAATCAATGATATGCAATGAGAGGTCCGAAACTGAATCCGATGTCCTAAATGATGATCGGGGGATCGAGGAGGTCTTCGGTGCCATGTCGATTGACCAAAACCCTAATTTGACGAGCGACCTCGGTCAACGCCTCGGGATTCGTGTCAGCATTTCTGAGGTCCTGATGAATCACAGTGAGACCTGAGAGGACGGTTTTCAAAGCCAATTCAAGCGCTGTAATTCGCTCCGCTCGCTTGCGAATGACATCATTCGCAGAATCCAGTCGCTGAGTCACCGTCCGTATCATCTTTGCTTCTGCGCCTGGCGATTGAAGAAAGTCAGCCGATTGCTGAGCGCTTAGACGAATGATGGTGGCCGAGTTTTCAGCCACGACCGTGGCACCGCGCATCTTTCCTGTTACAAAGGTCGACTCGCCGACATACGCGCCTGGTTCCGATATCGTCCCGACCAGATGCCCGCCTTTCAGGACGCTTAGCCGGCCGCTCAAGAGCACGACAATACCGCCACCGGCGGTGCCCTCTTCGAATAACACTGTCCCAGCTGTAACGGTCTGAGCCAAAGAATGTATCGAATCAAACTGTGTCATGCCCGCAGTATACCAGAGGTTGTTCAATCTCCCCAAAGATTGACTCACAACTTTCCCAGCCGTAAACAGAATCGGTTTGAATCGGAACAGACCGATTGGAGTTCGACTCCGTGAAATGGTTGAAGAGGCCCTTTAAAATCGAGTTCAATCAGCCGAACGGCGTCTCGTTCTTGACCGCTCCAGTTCTTCAGCTACCTCTTTCTCCAAGGCATCCCCTGCGTCGATTGTGTCATCATCTAACTCGGAAACATCCACTGGGGCGTCCTGAGATTCCGCCTTTTTCTTCTCGGCAGATTTGATTGTTCGATAGCGGTTCCAGAGACCCATATACTCCTCCTTGGTGGTGTTCCACGGTACGCCATTGATAGACTGCAGCACAAGCTAGGGCCCGACTAAAAAGCGTCTGACGAACCATAAGGGGGAAAATAATCACACCCTATCCACACTGAAGCATACCGTTTTATGTTGCAATTGCATCAGAGCATTCCGATGCTGCTGAAGCGTTTTACTGAGGGGGTATCCATGACAAAAAAGACCGATTCAGAACCAATGCCAGCGGAGCAACAATCAGCAGAGCCAGTGAGCACCCCCCTGTCTTCCTTGGCAGAGCAAATCGGTCAACATGTGATCGCGGCCCTCAATCAAGAGAGCACGGTTGCCGTCGTCACAACCATCACGGGTTCACGGGTGGGGCGTCAGGTTGTCTCACTGCCGCTGGATTCAGACCAAATGCATAACATTCAAATGCTACTTATGGCCGTCGAGACCAGCGAACAACCGGAAACCGTCTCCTGTGTTGGGTTTCACTGCAAGTTTGATAGCACCGACGTGTAGCGCGTTGACGAACAGGCGATCGCTGGAGGCCAATATCGCGCGTCTAAAGCAAAGCCTCGGTAACGGATGAAATGATTTTGAAATACGCTGCGTTCAGGCTCCAATGAGCCGATCCAAAACAAGGCCCTTCAGACTCGTCATAGGCACACTTTGATCGAGTCCACTCGGCCAACTGGTGATTAAACAGGCGTGATCCTCCAATTGCTCTGGCCGAATATTTCGAGAGCCACGGACGAGCTGATAGTCTGTGGAGATGACGTCAAAAGGCGCCCTGATTCCCGTCTTCAATTGAATGAAACGTTTTGCCATATGGAGGGACCCGGACACGCCCTGGCGTAAAAACAACTCACAGGGGTCGAATCCTGGTTTTTTGAAGATGTCTACACAACTCGCAAAGTCAGGCGCCTTTTTATCGTCCAGCCAATATGGGTAAGCAAACCACGCATCGGCCTCGGCAATGGCCAGTAATTGACCCGAACGTCCGTGTCCAAGACACACGGAATCAGCCGGGTCAGGGCCGAGGACATCTCTCACGCCGTCTAAATCGAGTAGACATGTCTTCACCGCCTCTATGTCGGCACTCTCTTGGACATAGACATGCGCCGCTTGGTTATCACAAACAGCAAACGCTCTCGATGCACCCGGTTCAAGCAGTTCACCATTGACCGCATCATCCACCACGACAAAGCCGGCTTGACGTAGGGCACGGTTGGGAAAGATGGGTCGAGTCACTTCGGCAAAGCCATAGTCGGACACAACACAGACATCCATATCTTGTTCCAAAGCGAGGTCTATCAGTGCCTTAAATGCGGTATCGCCCGCGCGCAACGCCGCACGGGCTTGCTCAGATTTAGGCCCAAACCGCTGGATATCGTAATCGAGACCGGGCGCGTAACACAGCAGAAGGTCAGGCGTTTCTTCCCGTAATGCCTTAATGGCAACTTGAAGGATCCAATCCGTTGACGGTAACCCTGCTTTAGGGCCCCAAAAGTGAAAGAATGGGAAAGCACCTAACGCGTCCGTAACGGACTGCCGAAACGCCGCTGGTTGGCCATAGACATCAGCCCCCTTACGTCCATTGGAAAAATAGGTAGGACGCTCCGTCAACGTGATATCAGCACTTGAATGGGTGCAATATCTCCAGAAAAGATTAATGGTCTTAAAGTCAGGTTTGAGCCGTCGGGCTGCCTCCCAAATTTTCTCACCGGAGACGAGATTGTCACTTCGGCCCCAGTTTAACACTTGAGCTGCGCTGGTGTCGTACCAGCCATTGCCTACAATGCCATGTTCGCGCGGAGAGAGCCCTGTGAGCATCGTGGCGTGTGAGGTACAGGTCAGTACGGGGTCTGGAGCGATTAAACTACTCATGGAGCCCGCACTGGCCAAAGCACTCAAAGTTGGACAATCGTCACCGATTTCCCATGGCGACAAAGCGGCGACATTGAGCAAAAGCATTCGGCGGCTCAACATGAACTCCTCAGCGAAAGACGCGTTAATTCAAATCCAGTATCCATCGTATATATTGGCACAGTCTGCGCCACTGGCGTAGACCAATGAGCATTTACTCAAACAACGATTTTGAGTCTCCGATGTTCCTCAAATCGAGTTTTCTCGCCTCAGGGTCAGTCAGCCAACGGATTCGACGTTTAACCGCGGGCGAATCCGGTTCAATTTTCTGAGCCTGCCGTGCCAGCTCTAACGCCAATCCTTCATTTTTGATGGCCCCCGCCAATTCAGATTTAAGGATCAATATGGCAAGCGTATTAGGGGCTTTTTCAACCCGGGCTTGAGCCGCTGCAGCCCCTCCATATTTGCTCAAAAGTCGAGCGGTCGCACGCCAACCAAGGATGCTCTTTGGCCGCGCTTTAACGGCGCGCTCAACCAACTCAACAGCATCCTGCTGTGCCCCAACTCGGTCAGCAGAATAGGCCGCTTGAACCAAAATAGAAACGGACTTCGGCGCTTTCTTAACAGCGTCTTTCAAGGCTAAATAAGCCGCGAATTGATCCCCCTCTTGTTCAGCCATTTCGGACTTCCAAACGTAATCTTCGGCGCTGGTGTCAAAGTTTTTAAGGGGTGCGACGATGGCGTCTAGCTGGACCTTGGATAGTGAGCCGCTATAACGTCGAACCAGCCGACCCTCTCGATTGTAGACTAGAGTTGTCGGGAGTCGGCTCTTACCATCAGGAAAGATGGTCTCAAGGAGCTGTTTATCAGCCATAAGAAGGGGGTAGGTAAGCTGGTTTTCCTTGAAATAATCTGCATACGCTTGGCCTTTGTTAGGCTCAACGCCGAGTCCGACAACGTCTAGCCAGCTGGACTCGGATTTTGATAGAGCGTCTAGATGTGGCATTTCGTCTTTGCATGGCTCGCACCATGGAGCCCAGAGATTAATCACCGTAACTCGATCCTCTTTGATCAGCGTCCGCGGCGTCCCTCGGGGCGTCAGAGCTCGCCCCGAGATACCGCGTCCTGCAGACCCAAATGTCGGCAATGACTCGACCCACTTTGGCCTGTCAACACGCACGGCCGTTCTAAGGCCCGGCTGAACTCGATATCGCTGGTCGACAGCAAGGTTCGCGAATCGACTTTCCATCCCATTTGGCCAGCGAACTGTACACGTGACAGGAGCAATCTCTTGGCCTAGACCAAAATGAACCCGAGGGGCAACTTGTGAATTGAAACTCCCATCTCTTGTGAGTCGAGCAATCCGCGTCTTATCTCCAACGGTGACAGTGACGAGACTGCCCTCGACAGTCTGACCATTGCGGTCCTGGGCCTCAATTTGTATGAAGTGATTTGTGGACTGATTGACGTTCTTGTAGATCCTTAATCCTTGTAAAGTCCGGAGTGCCAAATCCTGTTTCCCATCTCCGTCCATATCAAAAGGCACCACGGCTCGGCCGTCTAGAACGTCGGTCAGCCCGAATAAATGATGGACATCAATAAATCCCTTTTCCTGACGACTGTTGAGAAAAAGGACATCTTTCTCATCGCCGCTGAAACTGCCGCGGAATCTTTTGGATTCGATTTGGTCGAGGTCTGATAAGAAAGAGCCATCCTGCTCCCCGGTATCAGACCGTTTGGCATCAGCGACAACCTGCCGCCAATAATACGTTCAGTAGTCGGGCGCTCTCGCGTCGCTGTGGGTCGCATTTCCGTTGGCGACATAGATGTCCAAATCACCATCATTTTCAATATCGAAGACCGCTTGGCCCCAAGCCCATCCGGCATGGGCAAGCCCCATCTCCCGAGCATGGTCCTTAAACCCATTTTGGGCTTTCTTATAGTAAGTGTTGCCTTGCGTCAGACCGAAGAGGGTTTTGTATGTATCGGGTTTAAAGTCTTTTTGGACCAAAGGCACAATCCGGTTGCCCGCATATGAGTACATGTTGGAAATGTACACATCCAATGTCTGGTCACCATCAACATCGACCACGCTCACCCCCATGGATTGTCCGTTGTCAGAGAGCCCGGGCGTATGCATTTCACGAAACCGGCCGCGACCAAGATTTTCGTAGGTTCGGTTGACGCCGAAGTCATTAACGGTCAAGAGATCATCATCGCCATCTTCATCCATATCGAAAAATTTACCGACGTAGGTTTGGTCTTCACCTGCAAACCCGCCTGCCCGAGCGACCTCGCGGTAGCGATGTTGGCCTCGATTTAGGAAAAGTAGATTCTCTAACCCGCCGTTCGTTTGGTATACGTTGCCGCGGTTGCGCGATGATGAAATGGCTGCGAAGCCCGCGAAGAAAATATCTAAGTCCCCGTCCCCATCGACATCGCTGGTGGCGATGTGTTGGTAGCGTCTGGCCCGAAAACCATTACAATCTGTCTTGAATTTTAGCCGTTTGCCGAGGGACTTAAATCCATCACTTTTTTGCTGGTACAACCCGAACCAGGCTTCGCCCGCCTCACAGCCAACCAACTGACTCGATACAAGATCGTGTTGTCCATCACTGTTTAAATCCAGAAGCACCATGTGTAAACCAACCGCTTCAGCTGGTATCAGCCGAGTGACCGAGTTGAACCCAGCTTGACCATCATTGACAAAGATTTGAAGCAATCGGCGGGTATCCCAGGCCATCAAATCATCTCGACCATCAGCATTCCAATCGATCACACTTAACCCACCCACGGTCTGAACCAGTCCTGAGTCCAGCTGCTTTTTGAAAATGGCCTGTGATTCTTGGCTCCTAGCCATGATGGCTCCAACGTGCTGAGTCACATTCTCGAAATCTGTGCGGATGGTTGTTCGATGCTTGGCTCTGATCAAACGAAGTCCTCGAAATCGGTTGCTCGCGATATCCGAGACAATCCCGAGCTGGCCGCGTAAACTGTAGCGCTGCCCATCGCCATAAATGCCTTCAATGAAGAGGTCAGCTTTCAACCATGCCCCCTGGCCGCGGAGACCAATCAGTGTCTCAAAGACTTTCACTTTGCATCGCGTCAAGGATAGAAAATCCCCCCGCATGGCCCGCCAACGAGCATTGAAGGCAGCCAACTCTAATTCGGATTCATCGACCGAATAGGTTCGAGTTCGTATGCGATCATGAACATCCTTTGTCGAGGACACACGCACCCATTTTGCTTTAAAGTCATCGGTTGTACTCGATTTCAATAGTCCAGTTTTGGAACAGAGCTGTTTGAGCTTTTTGGATATCTTTTGGGTCAGCTTTTCAGATTGACGTACGTCGAGAGAATGGACATCCGGCACAGACCATTTAAATGGCCAGGTCGCTTGGCCCTTGTCCACTGGCAGTGATGCTGCATCCAGCGGCCTCATATCGGCCTGCGCATCAGGCGTGTTCGGCTCGCTTCCAACGGAGTCTGGACCACGGCAAGCCGAAAAAATAAGCAGTCCAAAGAGAATTGAATGTCTAAAGTTCATGGACAAATCCACTATCCGAGACTCATTCGTTAGGATTGGGAGATTATCTGAAAACGTCATCGGGTGCATTAAGAGTTCGTTCGACATCTGAGTTGACACGCCCCCCCCCTTTCATTGCGAGCGAACATCGACTACAAATTGCCGTGGGTGTCACCGAGTCTGAACATGGCTCGGTTCAGGATCCATTCGACCTGATGATTTGAGCAACGGGTGCATTGGGAGTGTTCGACATGTCCGGGAAGCAATCCATGGTCTGGCCGGTCATCAAAGCGAGCGTCCTGCTGCCCCTCATCGGCTATGTCGCTTTCCTAACAATTGATATTCAAAAGCAATCGGAATTGCGTTCGGAAATCGCCCTCGACCTCGCAGAACTCGACCATATTAAATACGGCGTATTCGATGTGTCGACATGGGCCGAGATCGGAGCACAAGTCGCCCTGACTAAGGTGGACCAGTTTGAACTCACACCTCGACGACGGGATGACTTATTACCGTTGATCGAGTCAGCACTTTATAATTTGATGAACTCCATAGACGAGGCCATCGGTCGATTGAGCACGATGAAACAGCAGGTTGCGTCCATCGCTTTAAAAGAGCATATCGACCCGGTAAAGATTCCGACTTTGGCCAGGACGATCTTATCCCGTCTTGAGACAAAATTAAGTGAGCCTGAGACCCGACAGCAACTCAGGCGCCTCCTCGAAACTGAACTCAATTTGCTACGTGCAGAAACACACACTAAAGTCGACCGGTCCGTTCTTATTGCAACCATGGCTAAACATGGGTGTACACACCGATATCCCTGTCGTGCTCAAATCGCCCATGACCTAGACCTGGCGTCTATGGCGCTGACTCATCGGAGCAATGCTGTACTCGCATTGAGTCTGTTTATTCTACTCTGCTGCTTTATCGTCGGGTCACCCTATACGCGACTCGACCTCACGCTCTTAGCTTTGCTATCGGGCGTCCTCTGGTACGGAGGCATCAGCATGCCAATGTTAGACGTTGAGGCCAAATTAGGGGCGCTGAGTATCGTCATCGCTGGCGAAGCCTTTACATTTGCAAACCAATTGGTGTTCTACCAGAGCAAAAGTATTATCGATTTTGTCCTGTTAATGGTCAGGTCTGGCCAACTCGATGTCATGATCGTCGGTCTGCTGATCGGCTTATTTAGTGTCATATTCCCCTTTTTCAAACTACTCTGTACCGGCGTATGTGCACTTTTTTCGCGAGCATCTAAGCGGAGTAAAGTGATTCAGTTCTTTGCTCTTAAATCAGGAAAATGGTCCATGGCAGATGTTATGGTCGTCTCCATCTTCATGGCTTACATTGGCTTTAGTCGCTTAATCCACACCCAACTGAGTCAAATCGGCGCCCAGCACGGTGACATTGACGTACTGACGACCAACGGAACAGGTCTACAAGTTGGCTTCTATTTTTTCTTGGCTTTTTGCCTGCTTGGACTCGTACTCTCGTCTATCCTTGGGCGGCTCGATGCGCAGACAGACCAAGGTCAACAAACCCAGGGGAACAGGGCCGAATGATCAGGTAATGCCGGTCAAGGAATGCATGGCCATCTCTCACAGTGTCTAAAAGCAGCTCGGCGCGGCGTTTTTTTGAAGACGATGCAACGCTTTTGTCTTAAACGAAGTGAAATCAAGCGAGGTAAATTTCGTGAATCAACAACTGATGTCAAGGTTGGCCAAAGTCAACGGCTTCCTACTGGACATGGACGGTACGCTCTATGTTGGGCCCAATGCCATGACAGGCGCTAGGGCCTTTATTTCCGCGCTCAAGACTGCATCCCTGCCCTATCTTGTCTTCACCAATAACTCATCGAGAGCCAAAGGTGTTTATCGCGACCGATTAGGTAAATTGTCGATGGAAACCCGGCTAGAGCATGTGTTGACCTCCGGAGATGCAAGCGCCGACTACCTGGCTAACGAAACCACGTACCGCCGGGTCTTTGTACTGGGGACAGAGGCGTTAAAAGTAGCATGTGAAGGGGCTGGTCTCACGGTGTGTGATGCTCATGAAGCGCCTGATTGCGTCCTGCTCGGATACGACATTACGTTGACCTACGCGAGCTTGACTGACGCCTGTCTTTTGGTGGCGAAAGGACTGCCTTATTATGCAACTCATGCGGATAAAACCTGTATCGACCCCCGTGGTCTGTTGCCGGACGCAGGTGCGATCATTGCAGCCATTGAGACGACGACAGGATTAAAACCAACCATCCTTGGAAAACCTGAATTGTCGATGCTGGACGCCGGCTTGCGAAAGCTTAAAAAATCAAAGGACCAACTCATTATTGTGGGCGATCAGCTGGATACTGACATAACTATGGGTGCTCAGCACAAGGTACTGAGCTGCTTGGTCCTCTCAGGCGAGACGTCCCGGAAGCAACTAGAGCTAAGCGATGTCTCCCCCGATATCGTGGTGGAGAATATTGGCGAACTCCATGCACTGTTTCAACAAACAGGCCGCTTGATGAATTAAAGGTATGGGCCGCCGAGTACACCGCAGCAGACTAGGCCCGGATCCAGCCCCATAGAAATCCGGCCGCTAGGATGAATAGTCCAACCAAAGTGGGCCAAACCCAAGCGGGGGTCCGAATCTTAAATTCGGCGGGGAAGTCAACATGATGTACCGACCCCGATTCACCATGCACGAATAAGACGCCATCGGCATTCCCGTACAAGAAATACTCCAAAAGTTGTCGACGAATGGCGGCCGATTTTGGATTCGCTTGCCCGCCGGTTTTCACCTCGACGAGGTACGTCCGTCCATCTTTTTTCACGAGCCAATCAGGAACAGCATTGACGGGCATATCTTCTCCGTCGAGCTGCCAAATATAGGGAACCGACGGATGCTGCTCAATGAGGAGATAGCCTAAGTCGGTTAGACGCTCGCCCGCATCGTTTTCTGCCTGGCGGCCATACTCAGCTTTTCTTTTGACTCGCCGACGAGAAAGCATCCGACGTGCTTCTCTAGTCCCAAGAAAAACGACGGCCACGGTCAGCAGGGCAATGAGGATAGATTGAATCAAGGACGGTGCCTCCTTTTGCATCTCTCACAGTCGAAATATGATGCCATAAATGTGGCTGCCAGCCATCACTAAAGAACCCGTTGGATCAAGGTCTCCGCTGCCAATTGGCCGCTGTGAATCGCGCCGTCAACAGTCGCCGTAGCAAGATAATCTCCACAGAATAAAACCGAGCTGGAGGTCGTCTTCTGTCCTTGATTCACGAGGGCTGCTTTTCGGTAGCGGCCTACCTCATGAATGGGAATCGCATAGGGGCGGCGAGTGATTTTAAAAACAGAATAGGCGTCTGGCAGGTTTGGGTAGACTGTCTGCGCCAGCTCATAGCATCGGCGAGACGTCGTTTCATCATCGAGCGTCATCAAGCGCCAACTTTCCTCGTCGGATAGGTAGACGCTGATCAATTCGTGACTCATAGACACAGCGTTTTTGTCTTTCACCCCATGAAAGGAAAGGGCTGCCAACGAATGCCGTCCCGGGCCAACTGGAAAAAGTGAGCTTATCTGTGGGCGTTCAGCCAACCGCTCGATGATGAAAGCCACATGGATATTGGCAACATATCTCTGGGTCTCGATGAAAGCGTGGCAGCTTGCATCAACACCAAGGTCCGTCCAAGCATCTCCGATGAGCTCAACAGCCACGTTGGCGGTCGTCGCAATAATGACTGCAGCAAAGTCCTGTTCGAATGTTGTGCCCTCACCTTCAATTGATAGTCGAACGCCACCAACACGGGACATGACCGATTTAACCGTCGTACCGGTCTTGACGGTGGTCTTCGCTAACAGGTGGTGGCTGACCCGGTCGATTCCATCTTTAAAGTAGTAAAAGCGCGCCCCCGGTGCATGAGCCGTCAGCCCGGCCGCTAAACCAGCTGATACGTCATCACATGAAAAATACCAAAAGGGCTCAATGCCTGGCCGGACCAGGAAATCTAAGATTCTCTCGTTGAGTGTCCGCTTGACGAAGTCTGAGACGGTCTCTGAGTCATAGGCGACAAGGGTTGAGGGTTGTCCAATGTCGAGTGTCTTCCGTTTAAAAAACAAACCTAAGGTCCAGAGCAACATCTTCAATTTGTCGACGAGCTTGACGAAAGGAAACGAAAAAAAGCTCCACGGAGAGCCGATGTCTAGGGTTGCCATTCGACCGTCATGGGACAATCCGGTCACTCGATTCAACTGACAGATCTCGCTCTCATAACCCAAAGTGGTGGCGAGGCCCCAGACGCGGGGATAGAAATTGGTAATGAATGCAGCGCCGGTATCCAGTTGATAGCCGTCCGCTCGATACGTCTGAGTTCGTCCGCCGATGGCCATATCCCGCTCAAATACGGTCACCGAGAAACCCGCATCAGCTAACGTCTGTGCCGCAGCCGCACCCGCTGGCCCTGAGCCGATGACAGCGACCCGTCTTGGATCATCCATGTGGCTGTTCCCATTCAGCGTATACAAAACCCATTTGGCCCCACTGGCCGACTTGGTAATCGTGGTATCTCACCCCCGCCCCCTCTACTTAAATTTGCCAGCGTATCCGCTCCAAGTACACCAGAGTCTAGATTCATAAGCGATGGTCATGATATGTGCAGCCAAGCAATCTTCTCAGTACAGGCAAGTGAGGTTCAAGACAGTGACTAAAGAGATTTTAAAAGTTGGTTTTATTTCGATGGCTCTAATGGGCTGCCAAGCGGTGGATAAGGACGGGCCATCAACATCTAAATCAACCGCCGCTTCGACTCAGTCGACACCGTCTAAAGAGGCTCCAAAAACAGCAGGCAAGACAACAACAAAGTCAGTTAAAGCAGCCAAGAAAGAGGTCGTTTTTGACCCGCGGAATCCACCGCCTGGATTCACCACATGCCATCGAAATCATTGTCACCGAGTGGGTGGTGGCGTCGCCTCATACCAGCAGGTCATGCAAGAGATTGGTGCAACCAAGTCCATTAATGTGCCAAAGCGCAAGCCAATGCCAAAAGCACCTGCGGATGTCGCTGGGCCACCAGCCGATGCCCAAGTGACTGCAAGCGGTTTGGCATCCAAAGTGCTCAAAAAAGGAGACGGTGGTAAACGACCTCAATTAACGGATGTTGTGACCGTTCATTACACCGGCTGGCAAACCAATGGTAAAGGCTTTGATAGTAGCGTTGCGCGGGGCAAGCCAGCGACGTTCCCTCTCAATCGGGTCATCGCCGGTTGGTCCGAAGGTGTCCAATTAATGACAATCGGAGAGGAACGACGCTTTTGGATCCCAGAAAATCTTGCATACAAGGGCCGCCAAGGTGCCCCCCAGGGCATGCTGGTCTTCGACGTCGAGCTGCTCGAAATTAAATAACGACTCTAATTGGTCAGACGCCCAATTCGCCGTAATCGAGCCAAGGATAGGCCGAGCAAAAACAGCGTGACCAGCACCATCGCCATGACAGCCTGTCCGATGCGCGCGACGCGTGCGCCTGGACTCTCAGCACGATATTGGAATACGGGTGCGGCATCTACGTCGGAGGTCGCAAGCCGTTTAGCTGATTTGATCAAGGTGACAAAATGAGCTCGATACCGCTCATGAAAACCGTCGACTTGTTCATCGAAATCTACATGGCGAGCGACACCACTCCCGGCGATGTCTTCAAGGGCGTTTTGTAACAACATCGCCGGCGATGCGAAGCTGAGAGTTCTTAGCATTGAGCGGCGCGCGGCGTGTTCCGCATGCGCCTCATCAAGGATCGGTTTCATCTTCAAAGCCAATTGTTCTTGGACTTCGATGAGACGCTTGGCGAAGGTCTTGTCCTTCTCCTTCTTTTCGTGAGTGCCAGTCATCGCGTCCAATTTAGCTTTGGCCACCTGAGTCGCCTCACGGGATTCATGCATCAAGTGAACGCCTGATGGGGGCGGATAAATGACGTCTGCGGCAACCTGACTGAGTCCGGGAACAATCACCACGAAGACCAACCATGTCCCCACGAGGATCAAAGCATTGGTTGCAGAGGCCAGGGCAAACGAATTAATGAAAACCGAGGCGGCAAACCAAATAAAGGTCCACGAGACGAGAACCAGTGCAAGGCTCGCCATGGACGACCACGTCTCGCTCAACGACAAATCAACGCCAGATAGAACGAGTCCAATGAACATGAAGAGTAAGCTGACCATACATAAGACCAAGGCTCTCGCAGCCGCCTTTCCAAGGACCAAGGTCAGCTGTGAGATAGGCTGGGCGAGTAACATGGCTAAAGTCCCCCGCTCTCTCTCACCACTCAGAAGCTCATAGGATAAAGCGATGACCACAAGGGGGAACAGCACCACGAATAGAAATGCGAGGTCAAATGCGCCGGTCATTAATCGGGTCGGTCCTTTGAGTGATGTTTCCACCTCGCGGGCTTCACTGAGATGGGCATCCGTATTGACGATCATTGCTTGTGGCAATAGGTCCCGCTGTCCAACGGCCAACGCCGACAATGGCCGTGCGGGCAGATACACAAAGGGCGCCATGCCGTCTTGACCCATCCATAGCGGATCTCTCGGGTCTTTTGAGGTCATGGGTGCATTTGTTTGATTCAACTCCGCCAAAGTACCTTTGAGCTGAGTAATCTGAGCCTCACTCTGCGCAGATGAGTCCGAGAGCCCATCTATGATTTTGCCGGTATGATGTCCCCCGATCAGTGCCGCGGCAATCAGGGCTAAAGTAAACAAGCCGAGTACGAGAACAACGGAGCGGTCGCGCTTCATCAGCGTCCATTCAAGCTTAAAGACCGTTTGCCACATCTCAGACAACCTTTACACGAGCAGAGGCGCGAGCCGCTAAAATGAGGGCGATGACAAGCCAACCCAGAAGGTACATGAGACTCAATCCGTGGCGATGCCAAATAAACATTAAACCGGGTGAGGCATACTCGAAGGGCGGTGCGTTCTTCCAAAGGTCAGGACCTGCCTTATAGGCCCAGCCATCCTCTCCCGACCGTTCAGCAAATGCCTGATTCAGCAAGCCCACAAATCGTTTTCGCCAATGTTCCGTGTAATCGCCGAAGTGAATATGGTGATTGAGATCTGTCCCACAAAGCCCAGCAGAGAGTGTGCGCATAGACACAAAAGGCGAGAGTAACCCTAAACGAGACACCCAGTTTTCCTGGTTTTGCATGGTCCTGTTCAGCTCAGTGACATGGTGGTCAAAAACCATGTCCTCCCAGGCGGCCTCGGCTCTGAGTTCCGCACCTCGCGCCACCGCCGGGTCGAGCATGAGGCCCGCGTCAGCAAAACCGTCTTCGGCGAGTAAATCTTTCATAATCGCGTCGACTGCTGAATCACGCTCGGCTTTTCCGTCGATTCCCGTCTTCAAGCTTTGCTCGACTCGCCGCGTAAATTCCGCCTCGCTGATGAGGGGTTGAACGGACCCTGCGACTTCGGTGGCAACCCGCGGAATGACCAGACAGAAAAAGCCCCAAAGTCCGATCATCAACACAAGGGCTGTCCGAGAGTGCCGACACACGGCCGATGCAAAAATCGTCAAGGCACCGAAAATCGAGAAATAGATGAGGTAGGATAGGACCAATGCCATTAGGCGTGTAAAAACAGCCTCGATCCCCCCACTTAGAAACCAGAGAACAATCACGATCACACAGCCCGCTGGTACGAGCAAAGCACCGATGATCGTCCCGAGTCCCAGGAGCTTGCCCCAAAACAAATCGCGTCGACGAACACCCGTGCTCAGCAGCTGTCGTAAGGTGCCACGCTCGCGCTCTCGGCTCCAGGTTCCGTAGCCCAGTGCAATGATCAGAAGGGGCATCAATTGCAGCAAAATCGTTGCCACTGAAAAGGCCCCTAATTGAACATGAGATCCGGAATCCTGTGCTTTAGAATGGGCTGCAAAATTTCTTTTATGAGCTTCTATTTTGATAGAACGCCCTAAGTAACTTGATACACCAGGGTCGATGGCTGTCGTTACATTTGCCGGCGCAAATACGTGGGTGCCATAATGGGCCGCGACGTGAGGATTTTTCTTTCCTTGGTCGGTCCACTGCGCTGTCGCACGGCTCTGGGCTGCATCTCGAGCCGCACGCTCTTTGTTCGCCTGGTGCACACCGAAAGCCAGGGCGGCCGAAGCTAGGATCATCATCAAGGCGGCCAGTAAGCGCAAACGCCCATCACGGACGATCTCGACGACTTCTTTACGAAGTATGGTTGCTATCATTGAACGGGTGGCCATCGTGATTAATCCCGCATGTGTTCCAAGTAAATGCGCTCCAGGTCTTGGTGACTGACATCGGCTGCGGCGAATTGATCGACCAATACACCCTGCTTCATAATCCCGATTCGGGTTGCAATCTCTCGTGAACGAAACAAATCATGGGTCGCCATCAAGACCGCCACCCCCTCATCGCGAAGTCGCGTGACCAGCTGAGAAAACTCATTTGAGGCCTTAGGATCTAGACCTGATGTCGGCTCATCTAAAAGCAACAATTCTGCCTTCCTGGCGATGGCCATGGCGATGCCCACTTTCTGTCGCATCCCTTTTGAATAGGTCCCAACGGGCTTGTCCACGGCAAATTCAGGGAGTCCCGCGTCCATTAGAGTCTGTCTATACACAGATGGGCCCTGCTCCGCTATCCCGGCCAGAACAGTAAAATACCTAAGGTTCTCCAAACCACTCAGTGTCGGGTAAAGCATCACGTTTTCGGGGATGTAGGCAAGAGCTCGTTTTGTTTCGACTGGGCTATCCTTCACGACATGGCCCTTGATTTTCGCAAGACCGGCGGTCGGCTCAATAAAGCCCAAGAAAAGCTGTATCGTCGTTGTTTTACCGGCCCCATTGGCACCGAGAAGACAAAAAACCTCACCGGCATCAATCTTTAGATTGAGTCCTTTTAACGCGCGGTGTTCGCCATAATCTTTGACTAAGTTGACGGCCTCAAGAACCATTTAGCCACCTCCGATTCCCCGTCCACTCAAGCGCGGACATTAATGATGAAGCAAACCTACATCTTTGCCTTAACAGGTCATTCAATGCGGTTTTGCACACGGTCTTCACCTAAGTCTCATCTTGTTCGCTCAAGAATTGAACCAAGTCAATAAAGCCGTCACGCTCCCTGTACCGAACAAGAACATGACCGGTTCTTCGAACACCAGATTCACCGTCTAACCGCCACCAACACTCAGCATCGATGCAGTGCCGTCCAAGACTCATTCTTTGGTGGACGTCGGCCCCGAAACCAGCACTCTTAAATAGGCTTTGGTAGCGGTCTCGAAAGGCCTCTCGGCCCGCCAACAGCTGTGTTTGCCCATCGAACACGACGACCTCTGGATGATAGCACTCAACGAAGGCATCAAGGTCAGCTCGGTTATAGGCATCAAGTTGGGCCGCTGCGAGTTGCACAATTGTCGGCACGACAGTATCTTTCTCCTAGATCGGTTCCGTGTTTATGAAACAGCTTCGGACTCCGTTCAACCCTCTTGTGCCGTCTTCGAAGAGTTTGCCCTTTGAGCGACGAATGAACTGAGGGACGCGCTGGGTGTATAACACGCGCTGGTCGTGGGCGATTTTTTTGGGGAGGGCTGCGAGTTTGAAAGAGTATACGTCTGTGTGTTTCCAGCTGATCTACACCTGTGTTGCCCTGGGTCTTCTCTTGGTCTTGGGCTGTACCCAAGACCAACAGCTCCCCCCCCAGCCATCCAGTGACTTTCCAGATGTCGGATTGGGGTGTTTGGCTGAACGGGTCGGTCCCGATGAATGGCGTGTCGTCTGCCCCGAGACAAACGATTCTCAAGCTGGCGCTCTCGATGAAGGGATCACCGATACCCTGCCCCCATCAGATGTTTGGATCCCTGAGGACGCCAGCGGTGGCGAAGTCGACGCACGACCGCAGGCAGATCTCGGACCCATGCCCTGTGATCCAAGTCTCGAAATCAACCTTGGGCGCAGCGCAATTTCCCCATATGAACTGACTCGAATAGATGTCTCCGGAGGCACGGGTTCCTGGCAGTTCGAACTCGTCGAGAACCGCTCAGGCGCGCTCCTCAATGAGACGACCGGGACCTATCTCGCGGGCGATACGGTTGATGTCATGGATCGCATCCGTGTGACTGATCTTGGTTGTATCGGCCAAGCGGAAGCGGAACTTCGCGTGGTACGACCGATGATCACTGTTCCCGACAACCCCGTTTTAGAACCAAACGATGAAATCGAATTTGACGCACAATTCGGCTCAGGAATTTACGCCCTTGATATCGTCTCGAATCGCAGTGGTGGCTCTCTTGTAGACGGATTGAGATATCGAGCTGGGCGAGCGTCAGGTGTCGACATACTCAAGGTCATCGATTTAGGCACGCTAGACGAAAAGACCATTGTTTTACGTGTCGAGGACGAGGTCATTCTGTCGGTATCACCGCAGGTGACCTACATCCCGGAAGGTGTCTTTGGCCGAGTCGAAATCTCCGGTGGCAGTGGTCTCTATCGGTTCGAGACGCAAGATGGCCTGGATTGGGATGGAGAGCGCTTTAACGGGGCTCTCCCTGGCGCGTATTCAGTCACCGCACACGATCAATTCGGTCAGCGTCAAACGCGTTTTACAGTGGTCGTTATGAAGAGTCTCGAAGCCGAATCCAATCCCATCAATGATCACACGCTGTCCGAACGAGTCATTCAAACGGGGGATTTAAATGGAGACGGTGTCTCTGATTTTGTGGTCGCAAAAGCAGAATCTGATGTCGAGGCCTATAACGGCGGCGAAATTGCCCTCTTCTTGTCGAACGAAGGGCAATTTGGTCCCGAGCCCAGCCAGACCATCACAAGCGAGAATCGCGAAGATGAACTCGGTCGCGGCATCACCATCAGCGACGTCGATGGCGATGGGCGTCCTGATCTGATTTATGGTGTTCGGTATGCAGATGCAAACGGCCGTAATAGCGGCAGTGTGATGATTCATTTAGGCGAGGCCAATGGCCTGTTTGCAGCTGAGCCCTCTACCACCATTAACGGCACGAATGTTGATCTGGAATTTGGCTTCAGTCTGACCGCATGTGACTTCAATGGCGACGGTTATATGGACATCGCTGTGGGCGCGAGAGCCTATGAGGATCGAAATGAACAGCCGGTTCAATGGGATCACGGAGCCGTGGTCATTCATTTGGGCCATCAGGATGGTTATCTACATACACCGGACCAGATCGTCCCGGGCCGACTACCGGACGCCAACGGCCAATGGCAACTGTTGCGAAGCATGCACTTAGGCTACTCCATTGCATCAGGTGACTTCGATGATGACGGTCTTTGTGACATCGCCGTGTCCAGTTTGTCTTGGGTCGATAGCAACCAGGGACATGTCTTCCTTCATCGAGGGCGACGTGGGTCAGGGTTGGACTTTGGAGGTGTTGATGTGATGCCAAGCTTATGGATCACAAGCGATTTGGCTGTCAATACGAACCCCGAATTTGGCCGGCGAATCGCCATGGGAGACATCGATGGCGACAATAAGTCCGATTTGGTTATTGGCCACTTTGCAGCTGATTTGAACGGACTGGTCAATACAGGCGCCGCACACATCTATAGGGGACGGGACATCCCGCCCGGTGACCAGCCTCAAGTCCTATCATCGGCCGATGCCGACTGGACGCAAGCGGGCAGTGCATATGATCATTTCGGCTTCGAGGTGGTCGTCGCCGATGCCGATGGACAGCCGCCGGCAGACCTTCTCGTCGGCGCCATCTACGCTGATGCAGACAATATTTGGGATCGGGGCTCAATCTCAGTTTTCCCAGGGCGGATCGGCGACCTACCAGACAGTGAACCGACCGTGACAATCATGGGATTAGAAAACCAATATCGGCTGGGTGTCGGCATTGCCCCCCTGGGTGATACCAACGGCGACGACAGGCCGGATTTCGCAGCCGTCACTCATTATGGTGGGACGGATTTTCTACACGTTGGTCGACCATTTCATTTGGAAAGTGCCGCCGATGACAGTTACCAGTTTCACCCGCTCGATATGGGCATAGAGCCTGGCGGCGCATTCTTTGGAAGCGGAGTGGCATTGATCGGTGATGTCAATGGCGACGGTTTCGGCGACGCCTTGGTTGCGGCGGCCAATGCAACGCACCCAGACATTGGGATTCGCAGCGGTGAAGCCTGGTTCTACGCCGGTCGAGCGCGAGGTGATTTCGAGGCCGGCCGTCGCATTGATGCCTTCCTAGGCCATACGGGATGGGATATCCTAAGCCAGGTCGCGTCCATCGGTGATTTTGACGGTGATGGGTTTGACGATTTCGCTCTTCATCTAAACAACGATGATCGGCCTAACGAGTTGAATGACCGCTACATAGAGGTCGGTCAGTGTGGCCCTCGGCAAAACGATCAGGGTGGGACCTATATTTTCCTTGGTGGCCCAGAGAAATTTGATCTCGAACCCGACTTCGTTTACTGGGGCCTGGGATTAAACGATGCGCCAGAGACTCTCGTCGGCGGCCATGATTTCAATGGCGACGGACGCGCCGACCTGGCCATCGGGTCTTGGCGTCGGGATGTGGATGGTCGGAATGATGCTGGCTCGGTCGCGATGGTCACAGGACGAGTCGATCCTCATCCTGAACATCTGACGGTCATCTGCGAACCAAGCTACGAATATTATGGAGAAAGTAACGCCACACACTTAGGCTTCTCATTGACTTTTATCGATGATTTGAACGCAGACGGATGTGACGAAATCGCCGTTGGTGGTCGCACCGATGCCACCGATGGATTCCCCTATGCAGGTTCGGTTCATATCATTTACGGGTTTGGCGAATCTCCGTGCCCATCGGGTCCCGAGGTCACCAAAATTGCGGCCCCTATCCCCTGGATGCAGGTGGGGTCGTCCCTGGCTGCAGGCGACCTAGATAATGATGGTCTAAGCGATCTCGCCATCGGGGCTCCTTACGCTCGATTTGATAACCAAACGACGGGTGGCGTCTATATCATCTCTGGTTCATTCTTAGTCAGCTTAGAGCGTCAAGCACCGAACAATCTGATATCTCAGTGGCCAGAACCTGGGCCTCTAAATCGTTTTATACCCGGCCTCTTCGAAGGCAGCGAGACCGGGCGGGGACTGTTCATTGCAGATTCATTGATCGGCGTTGGAACGAGTAAGGACTTCATCGACGACCGAGCGCCGGTGTCCACTTTTAGAGTCTATCAATTTGACGCTGATGGTGAGCTTAACCCAGAGCCAAAGGGCCTGATTATTGGTGAATTAGATCGGCCAGGCAGCCTCTTGGGTGAGCGAAATTCGAACTCGATCAGTCCGGATAAGAGGGCAATGATCTTGGGCGCGACCAGGGGGGGCGGTATCGGCCGAGATAATGGCTCCGCATACTGGGTCGACTTGGCACCCTTGTTAACGGATTAACCAGAGCAACGTTGTGGATAGAGACTCAGCAGCCGGCCATTTAATTTTGAAGCTTTTCGTCACGCTCTCATTGGGATGCGGCATTGGGGTCGCGTCCACTGTGTGTGCTCATGCTCAGACGGTCTGTAGCCTCAAATTCCGGTTTAGTAATCATCTTCAGCCCCCAATATCGGCACGCTACAAGATGGGCGTTTTACTCGACCGCTCCCTCGTCCAACATGCCTTTTCTGATCCAAGTATTCTATCATCCGCAAAGGCCATTTGGACCCATGGCCTCAAACACGGTGAGACAACGATTCGAACCATTAATTTAAGGTTCGATGTCAACTGTGACGTGCCTAGACAATTTGAACTTTATGTGTGCTGGCTTCGATCGGGTCAAGCCGGCCATCCGACGTGTGAAACCCTGTCGCCCGTACGAACCGCTGAACCCAAGACCTGGACCATTCACCTCGAAGTCATCGCCGAACCAACGTCGTCAATGCCGGCCGTCCGCGTCGCCAAAAAAGGCCTTTAATCAAGCCGTATCCTAATCCCTCAAACGACGTCGACTGACGTGCGATCACTGGACCTGGCGAAGGAGTTTAAGGATGCGTGTGCGCGCCCCTTTCCCAAGGGGTGTAGCCGCATATCGACGGGCGTTTTCAATGAGTTTTTTGAGCTTTTCGAAATCGGCACCAGACAGTGAGTCCCCAAAAACAACGTATGGATCGGCGCCTCCATCAATGAGCGAATCACGTAGAGAGAGCGCATCGGACTCCCGCTCGATCCGCTGGTGTCTTCGGCGGTCAAGGCCATCAACAATTGACGCCAGTTTATCCCAATCGTCTTGAGGACTTCTACGCGCGATGTGTCTAAGGAGCCGCGCCCGTGCCGATCCTCTCGTCGTTGCCATGAGCTGGCGAAAACTGTCTTGGAAGACATCACTAAAATCGTCAAGATTGAGGGCGAGAGCAGACTCATCTACGAGACGCAATAGAGTCTGCCGACGCCAATTGAGGGTCTGTTTAGACATGGTTTTACGTTGGCTAGGCATAGGCGATCCACGAAAAGAAGCTTGTAAATCAACGCATACGTGAGGGCAGGGCGCAAGAGAGTCATCTATTGATTATGACCGACCGAGTTGATGACCGTAGCCTCCGACCCAACAGTGGTGTAATTTAGACGGGAATAGCCATTAAGCAAGGGGGTTGGAATGTCAGAACGAGAACACATAGACCGAGTTCAACAACTCTTTGATGAGTGGGCGAATAATGGTCGAGCAGACGGCATGGAAGAAGGCCATTGCCCGATGGCACGTCCAGCGTTTGAACGCTTAGAACTGCGACAGGGACACCGCTATCTCGACATCGGATGTGGCAATGGATATACGGTGCGCTGGGCTGCTGAAATTGGTGGGGTCGACGCCATCGGCCTTGATGTATCGGAAGAGATGGTTCGATATGCCCGGGCATTGAGTGCTGATGTAAGCAATACACGTTTTATCAATGCGCCGTTCCCGCTGCCGATTCTTCGACCGCAAAGCTTCGATGCCGTTTTCAGCATGGAAGTGTTCTACTATCTGAGCGACTTACCTTGGGCGCTCATCAATGTGCTGCGATTGCTAAAGCCAGGCGGGCTCTTTGCGTGTGTTGTCGATTTTTATGAGGAAAACCCATCGAGTGCTGGCTGGAGTGACCAAATCGGGATCGAACTCAACCGCCTATCAAAAGACCAATGGTCGGACTCGATGAAAGCAGCTGGGTTTGAGATCGTGGAGCAAGTTCAGCTCAAAGCCCCCTCGATTCCAAGCATCGAGGACGACTGGCGCCAGACGGTCGGCAGCTTGTTGACACTGGCTCGGAGACCTGACTGAGGTATGGGCTAGGTTGGCGCGGTTTTATTTGGGGTTATGGCAGACCAAGCATGCATGCTTACCGTTGATGTCCATCAAATCAAAAACGGGTTCATCCTGACCGCGCGCTTCGAACTTGCCGATGAAACTATCTAAGTTATTCAATGCGCGTTCCGGATAATCCCGATGAGGCCACACGTCCGCTGTATCATGGGACAATGAGCGCTCCAGGTAATATTTGGTTTTCTCCCGATCGCCAACGCGAGCCATGATTTCTGCCATGGTGTAATCGGCGCCTTCACGAGTGTACTTAGCGAACAGTGGACCGGGAGCGAAGCATTCACCGTCGCAACTTGCTTTGACGATAGATTCATCAAAATCAAGGTACATTTGAGCGATACGCTGCGGCCAACCAGAACTTAAAGGCATTGCGATGAGGGGAGGGCCTGCACTGGCAACCACGAAGCCTGGGTCCTCGTCATAGAGGGCGACTAAATCTTCCGCCATCTCCGTCACATCACCACCAAAGAGTACGGATGCAAACAGTTGGTTGGTAATCAGCCATGTCTCAATACGGTCATTTCCCGGTGCGAGGGCCATGCCTTTTTGCATATCGAGAGTCAGACCCGGGCCATAAGAAATAAGGGTCTCATTTGTGTAATCACCGTTGGTGACAAGTTCTTGTTCGGTGATCAAAGCCGTACCCAACTGAGCGCGCCTCCAATAAAGAACGGCCAACAATTCGGGTTCAAGTGACTGTTCTGCGTCCAATCGAGCGATTAATTCGCCCATAGTATCGTGGGCCGCGGCCCGACCATCCAAATCGAATTGGAAAACATGCCAAAATATCTGTTCAGCGCAGGCATAGGCTTCTTCACCAACGAGACCATCACAATGCTGCGGAAACTCTCCCATCCAGCGCCGTTCGGTCAATCGAAAGTCTGGATAGCCAATAGACGACTTATGATATGAATGAGGCTTTAATCTGCCCGACTCATAATAATCACTTTCTATCAACACCAACGATTCCGACTCAGCCGTCTCATCCGATGACGTACAGCCGACCGTGAGCAGCGCCAGAAGCGAACCCCATACCACCCAAGCGCTCGTAAAAATTGCCTTACTCATTTGTACGCCTTTCATAAACCCCTTAAATCTACCGGTCGTAAGAATATAGATCTTTCTACAAAGATCAATAACTAAAATAACGATGGAGTAACTCAGTTTTGAGTCACTATAGTGTATAGGGTGTGAAGTCAATGTTTCCATTTGGTTATTGCGAGTGTCTAAAACATCACCGCGCTAAAGGATTCTCGTCTCTTAAAAGGCCTATTTGACTAAACTAGACCCTGACCAAAACCTTTGATTCAGCCGGTTTTCGGGCGTGTATGGCAGGAGACGGTCTGCTCGTTTGACCGATCCAGCACTACCAAAACGGCCTATGGGAATCGGATTTCAGCATCCAAATGTGTGTCCTCGAAGCCACACATTGAGACCCACTCAGCTCAATTCTTTATAACCCGTGTCGGCAAACACATTTAAATCCAGCCTCAGATCGAGTCAAAACATCAAAATGTACCGACTGGTACGGACATTGTATATATCCATCATTGACCCGTTTTTTTAAACCAACTGGGTCAGACAAAAAACAATCACAGAGGAGCCGATTTAAAAAATGAACAATTCATACTTATTTAGCCATTGGGTTCAGATCTCTTTTGCTGCAATTTTAGTGAGCCTTTCTCTTGGCTGTGCTGATGATCAAGCCAGCGATGAAATGACAACACCCAATGAAGTCAGAGACCAAAGCTCTCGCCAGTCGAGGGATCGTCTTGCGCCCGAGGACAGCCAAACACCGATTGAACAGGCAACAGACTTAAGAGACCAGGGGGAGGATGATGCGGAGCTGATAGACGAATCAGGGGGACAGCAGGCGGTCCCGGCCATGGACACTAACGATGAGGTGGACGATTTAAATGAGGGTGAGTCCGGACGAGGTGAATGTAGCTGGACGGGACCTGTCGGTATCAAACTGGTCGCACAGGTGAGCTGGCCTGGCGGACTGGCTATGGAGCCAGGTCGAGGTGAAATTGAAATTTGGTTTTCAGGACAGGCTGAGGACGGGGCACAAGGACTGACTACGGAGGGGAGAATTTGTCACGTTACAGTCCCTGACTTTCACACCACAGAGGTCGCAGGCGGTGACACCCATGGGACGTTGATTCCAAGTACGGCTTGGACACGTTCACCGACGTTAACGCTGTCTTTCCAATTAGATTCAAGCGCTGAGAACAACGTTTTTCGATCTAATCCGACAGCTGTCCTCTTGGGGTCAGAGATGAGGGAGCCCATGGGCGCTTGGCCAGACTCCGGGAGACAGCTGACCCACGTGGATCATGACCAAGATGGCCACCCAGGGGTAACAACACACACCGTAGAGGGTGCGGAATACAGTCAACCCAGGATTGCCTTATTAGATCCAAATCTAAGAGCTCAGCAAATCTTTATTGGACTTAGAACAATCTTAGGTTTTGACGGTTCAATCAGCGGCTGTGGACAGGCTGTTGGACGTGCCGACGTTATCGTCGACCAGCGGGTCTTCGGCTGTTTGACGACGACTGGTGACGCATGTAATCGGCGACAAACGAGCCTTCTTGATTCAAATATGCCCCAATTCGTCATCGAACAAGCCCGTTTTGAGTACAAAACCCTCGACGCAGGTGGAGGTTGCGATGCCGTGTTGACGAACCTACCCTAAAGCGTCTTTGATGCACGTCACAGTCAGACCGCTCAGCGGGTGTTTTTCTTCGAACGCTCCTGAGCGGCTGCAATAGGCAATTGTGTGACATACTGGCCCGCCAAGACATAGATCATCTGGCTCAATCTCTTTCGACGCTCTTCAGCTGGCCCCCCCTCGGAGAAGGGAGCCGATTCTGCATAGCCGGTGTCTTGAAAAGCGGCGCGCAGAATTTGGACCGCGTTCCGTTTCGACTTCATGCTTTTTGCATCAGAAAAATCGTCTCTGCGTTCAACGAAAAACTCTGTCCAGGGCGAGGTGGGTTCGTTTTCGTCCATGAGCTTCGCCAACTGACGCAAGCCCTCGATCAGCCGCTCTTCAATGTGAAAAAAAGCTGTGAGGGTCGACGGCTCACCCGGATCTGAATGTCTGTCATCACTCAACGACGTCCCCAACTCAAAAGGCCAAGCGGGCCAGCTTTAGCATACGATGGATTTGAGGACAGAACGCAGTCCACCCGCTCCACCGAACGCCTACTCTATAACTGCTCTCATAAGTTGACAAGACTCATCAGCTTTAGTCCATGGGAGACCGCTCGAATCTATCTTTTATGCAACCTGAAGTGTGCGCAAAGCGTTGATAGATGCCAACTGTAGTTAGGGGATTGACTACGCTCTATGGCCGGGCAGGAGGAGACGCTTGCTGGTGATTATTCTGACCCCAACAAATGGCCTCGCCATCAAGGGTGATCGCACAGGTGTGGTCCAATCCAGCACTGATAGCACGAACGGCAACCCTCGGTGCATTGGATTGGGTCCGTGCATTTTGTCCCCAGCACATAGGCAATCCGTCTGTGCCGATTGCACATGTATGCTCTGCACCAGCGGAAATTCGAGTGAAGGTCCCGTCCGGTACAACAGACTGTTCGTATTCGTTGGAACCCCAACAGCGTACTTCGCCCTCCAAGGTCAGAGCACAGGTGTGACCACCGCCTGCACTGACTTGTTGATACTGTGCTGAATCCATCGGTGGTTCAGTCTGACTATCGGCATTCGCACCCCAACAATGAACAGCATTGTCCATATCGATTGCACAGGTGTGATACCAACCCGCATCGATGGCCTTGTATTGTCCCGGTGGAGGTGTGAGGCGCCCGCTGTCGTCCAATCCCCAGCATTGAATCTCACCGGCCTGCGTCAAGACACAAGAATGCATGTAGCCGGCCGCGATGACAGACCCTGTGTCAAGCATCGGCGCATTACTCTGTTCGAACTCGTTGTCCCCCCAACAAATCGGCTGGCCCTCGGCGGTGATGGCACAACTGTGCCAATAATTTGTACTCAAATTCCGAAAGGTCCCGGGCAGTGCATCGGTTTGGCCATGGTTGTTTCGGCCCCAGCAAACAACCCGTCCATCACCTTTAAGGCCGCATGTGTGATAGCCACCGGATGCAATCTCTGCGAAAGCCGATGGATCGATGGGTGGACTCGCATCGGCCATTGTCGTGTCGGCTGCATCGGCCAGCGTCATGTCCAACTCGGGTGATGCAGTTGAGTCAATGGCCGCACCCACATCTACGCTGCGCTGTGCATCGGCCGTGTTGCCCGCATCTGACGCGCTGACGCCTAAATCTTGAGTCGCCGAGTTTAGACGTGTGCATTCGTATGCACCCGATGTAAATTCGGTACAGCCAAAGCCCACCGCACATGCGTTGGCCTGTTGACGACAATCTGCACTGCTCGCGGTTGTCGAATCGTCTCCGCAAGCCATGAAAAAAGCCACGCCGAGTAGAAAGATAGCGCGCATGGAAACCCCCAGGTTCATTGGTTTAGGTGGCCAACAACCTAATCTACCCTTCGGAAGATTTCAAGAATTTATACCGTCGCTTAGGATCGCAGCTCATCGTTCGGCGCGGCGATGAGAGACCGATAGAGTCTGTTATATGCCGCGCCACTCCGTCGCCAGCGACTATCGAACCGGTAACCTTCTGCGACGATGCCAGCCCAACGCTCGGGCTGTTGATGCCAAACACCGGCGGCACGCGCCATGGTCAGGTAGAGTCCCTCGCTGTCACCCACTTGCATCAGAAACCCGTTTTGAGCCTTTGTTTTGTGACCGTCGTAGACTGTGTCACGCAATCCACCGACGGGATTGACCACCGGAACGGCGCCATAGCGCATGGCATAAAGTTGGGTCAAACCGCACGGTTCGAAGCGACTGGGAACTAAAAAGGCATCAGCGCCGGCATAAATCTGGCGGGCAATGGCATCATCAAATCGAAGCATGGCATGGAGCTGGTCTGGATGCGTGCGGGCGAGTCCTTGAAAGGTCGACTCCAGGTCTTCGTCCCCTGTTCCTAGTAAAACCAAACGAGCCCCGAGCCCTTTTAATTGAGGGACGATGTCTGCAACCCAGTCCAATCCCTTTTGATGGGCAAGCCGCGAGACCACGCCAAAGATGGGTTGGTCTAGATCGGTCGGCCAGCCGGCCCGGGCTAATAAGGCCTGCCGACACGCAATCCGTCCCGCTGGGTCTTGAGGAGAATAGGGGGCCACCAATGCAGAGTCAGTGGCTGGATCCCACTGAGAATAGTCGATGCCATTGACGATTCCGACAACACCACGGTGGCAGAGCGTTTGCTCCATCCCGCACCCAAATTCATCCGTTTGGATTTCGACGGCATAGCGAGGGCTAACGGTCGTGAGTTGGTCCGCATATTCTATACCGAGTTTTAAAAAGCTGACATGCTCACCATCCCCGTGACGATCAAACTCCGGTGCGTCTTCGGGCTCAAACCAACCTTGGAACGCAAGATTATGAATGGTCAGAATCGATTTTGGCTTTCGACCATCTGGGGGTGCTTGGTGATTCAGCCAAGCGATCGGCGCAACGTGCCAATCGTGGAGGTGCAATAGATCGGGACGCCCCGCACACAGACTGCCCATGCTCGCGTACGCAGCCTTGCAAAAATAACCAAAGCGATGAGCGAGATTCAGACCAGAGCCAGGGGCCATCTCATAGAGTCCAGGTCCGCTAAACAACTCATCTGACTCGAGGAAATAAACAGGTGAATCCGACTCTGAGTCCAGGATAAACCATCGCCCCTGAAAACATCGCCCCGCTACCTCGAGATCCAATTCAAGACCCGTTGATTCCAAGACCATGTCTCGGCGCGCTAATTCCTCCCGAACCTGCTGGTAGAGGGGCAACGCTGTGACCACCAACGTGTCTGACTCAGCGGCTTTAATCGCCGCGGGTAAGGCCGCAGTCACATCCCCTAAGCCGCCTGTGCGGCACCAGGGCGCATATTCAGCGCAGATATTGAAAATCTTCATCAGCAAGTCTACCTATCAGAACGAACCAGGCCCGGCCGAACGATAGGAATGCCTCGAATGAACGGCGACGACTGGCTTGACGGGTACGCGTTCCAGATCACCGCTTGTCGACGGGTCTCTAAACAGCATCGGTCCGATATCAGCCGCAAATTCAATCGGTCCATCAACGGGCACGTAGGTGCCTTTCGGCAGAACGATCACTCCGTTTTCGGTAATAAACGGAAAGCGTTTTGCATCCGCCTCGATATCGAAGCCAAAAGATGCGCCGGGTGCAATGACACAATTCTTATCCGCGAGAACTTTCTTCATTTTGACGCCCGGTCCAATGCGGGTCCCACTCATAAGCAAAGAGCTCTCTAGCTCGGCGCCCGTATTGACCTGACAGTCATACCCGATCAGAGACTCTCTTAAACGAGCCCCTGTCACGGCCGAGCCTTCGCAAACCATGCAGTCATCCAGGTCGGCCACGACACCACCATCTCCCGTCATGAAACGCGCTGGCGGATGATTTCGATGCGCGGTCCGAATCCGCCATTCGCGATTGTACATATTAAGATTTGGTACAGGATTACGCAGTTCCATACAGGCTTTAAAATAGCTGTCTGTCGTACCCACATCGCGCCAGTAAGCGCGCGCGTCTTCGGGATCACCCTGTACTCGATTCAAGCGGAAATCATAGGCGTAGATGGATGCACCTTCAGCGAGTAATTTCGGAATGACATCTTTACCAAAGTCGTAACGCGTGTCCGGATCGGCCGCCATTTGGTGCAGGGATTCTTCGAGGACATCGGTCTTAAAGAAATAATTACCCATACTGACAAGACACGTATCAGGCTGGCCAGGAATCGGCTCCGGATCCGTCGGCTTTTCTTGAAAGCCAATCACTCGGCCCGTCTCATCGACTTGAATGATTCCAAACTGACTCGCTTCTTCACGAGGAACGGGAAATGCTGCGATGGTCAAATCGGCATCGACTTGACGATGGTAATCTTCCATCTGGTCGACGGCACACTTGTAAATGTGATCGCCACCGAAAACCGCGGTGTTATCGGTCCGACTGTCGTGAATTAAATTGAGGTTTTGGTAGATGCTATCGGCTGTTCCGCGATACCAAAACTCCCCTTGTCTCATCTGCGCTGGAGCCAACTCGATGAATTCTTCGTAACCGGATAAGTGCCAGGTTCGATTCAGATGCCTAATCAAGCTACCGGCCATATATTGGGTCAGAATGTGGATCTGCCGATAGCCGCTATTGACCATGTTCGACAAAACAAAATCGATGATTCGATAGCGCCCACCAAATGGGGTCGCAGGTTTGGCTCGGTGGCACGTAAGCGGGCCAAGTCTTGAGCCCTTACCCCCCGCCATGATCATGACCAAACTTCGCTTCATAGAATTACCCGGTCCTCTCACCTTCTCATCAA
>MDTC01093456.1_pt1 | contig 35063 bp, 39 predicted proteins | sample 811181 | NCBI WGS metagenome assembly MDTC01 (sample SAMN05326644, study PRJNA326480) | marine metagenome | isolation source: seawater | place: Pacific Ocean: North | collected 2011
CTACGTTGATAGGCTGGATGTGGAAGCGCGGTAACGCGTGTAGCTGACCAGTACTAATAGCTCAATTGGCTTGATTTATGCACTGAAAAAAATTTTCTATGAAAAATTTAATCAAAACAATCCTAGATAAAACAAATACTAAAACTAAGCTCAATCTAATAGTTTCTGGAGGGGAGTCTCCAAGAGTTCTTTTTAGAAAACTATCAAAGTTAAAAGATAATCTAAAAAAAATAAATTTTTATTTAGCTGACGAAAGATTAACAAATAAAAAAAATTTTTCCAATTTAACAAATTTGTTGAAAGAAATAAATAGAGGGAAAATTAAAATAAAAATTATATCTCCTACAAATAAAAAGATTTTCTTAAAAAATTTTAAAAAAAATTATTTAATTTCAATCCTGGGAATTGGGGAGGACGGTCATTTTGCTTCCATTTTTGGTACATCAAAAAAATTCAATTTACTAACAAATAGAAAATATAAACCTAATATTTATTTAACGGATAAAATTGGCAAACCTTTTTGTAAAAGAGTAACTGTAAATTTACCGGCGATATTGGGATCAAATAAAATATTTATAATTTTAAACAATTTAAGAAAAAAAAATATAATAAGAAAAGCATTAAAAGAGAAAGATTCAAAAAAGTATCCAATCTATTTATTATTAAAACATGCAAAAAAAAAATTATCTTTTTTTGACGCCAAAAAATTAATTCAAATTAAATCATTTTAAATTGATAATATTATAGTATAACAATTTAAGAAGATTTTTTTAAATGTATATCCAAAAAGAAAAAAAATTAGTTTTTGTTGCAAATCCAAAGACCGGATCAAGATCAATCCACGACCTTTTATTAAAATATGATAAAAAGACCTGGGTTCTTGAAGGTGAAGAAAGAAATTGGATTAAAATCAATTATCATATGTCTATTACTGGTATTAACAAAGAATACCCTGAAACTCTAAATTATAAATCATTCGCCTTTGTCAGAAATCCATTTGACCGATTAGTCTCTACTTATTTTGAATTTAAAAAATTTCCAGAGAGACACCCTAAATTCGGGGAAAAATTTTCTAAGGATTTTAATACATTTAATGATTTTGTTGTTAACCTTAAAAACTCAAATTATTCTGATTATATCCATTTTAAACCACAAATTTATTTTCTAGGAAATCAAAAAGGACCTGTAGTAGATTTTATTGGTAGATATGAAAATTTTGAAAATGATTTAAAAGATATTTTTTCTAAATTTAATTTGCAAAAAATAAATGAAATTCCCTTGCCTAAAATTGGACCGAGTGGAATAAAAGCTAATGACAGAAGCTTTTACAATAAAAAATTAATTGATATTGTTTTGGAATATTACAAAGAAGATTTCAAAAATTTTAACTACAGCATTTAATGAAAAAGTTTTGCATAATTTTAACTCACTATTTTGTTAAAAAAAAGGAGCTTGAAAAAATACCAATGATTGAATTTTCAATAAAACACTTCAAATTAAACAATCCTAATATTTATATTATATTGGCTGGTCATGGTGTTAAGCCAGATACTAGGTATTGTGATCATGTTATCTGGGAAAAAAAAATCAATTATAAAGATTTGGGCATGGGTCATCCAAGATTATCTTCAAAAGCGATAAAACATGCATTAAATAAAAAATTTATTTATTGTTTAAAAACAACTTGCTACTCAGTAATTTTAAAAAAAAATATTTTTTCAATATTAAAAAAAAAAATAAAAAATAAAAAACTTTTAATCACTCAAGAAACATCGCTAAAAAAAAAAGAAATTGGAGACCTTTTTTTATTTGGTAGATTGGATTTCCTGAATAAACTATTTGACTACAGAAAAATTTATTCTATCGGTGTGAATGGATTGTATGCTTTAGGAAAAATATTTGAGATTAAATTTTGCAAAAAAAGCAATTGGAAAAAAGAAATATTTAGATATTGTTCATTTGAGGATATTTTTGCACTAAAATGGATTGATCTTCGTGTACATTGGCACAAAGATTTGAAGAATAAAACAAATGATTTATTAAAAAATAAACTTAGAAATTTTCATCGATATCTGTGGGGTTATGCAAATGGGAAAAAATTGCGATTTTCATCAAGTGGAAAAATTTTAAAAAGCAAAAGAAAATGGTTATCAAAAGCAGAATGGTACTATAATCAGGATTAATGTTTAATAAAAAATTTTTTTTCTTATGTGTTCTGACATTTTCCTTAATAATACTTATCTATACTCTATATAAATCTGAATATATTCATCAAGGCGAGATTAGAAGTTATTATTTTAAATATTATTATCTCTCTTTATTTATTTTTTTATTTTCTTTAATTTCTTTTATTTTAAATAAGACAATTAAAATATATTTTACAATTTTCTTTTTTAGCTTCCTTGCTGCCTTTTATTTTTTTGAATTTTATTTAACAAATTTAGAACCCACAATAAAAAAAAAAGTTCAAATATACGAAAAACAGTCAAAAAAAAAATATGATTTGAGAACACCCAGAGAAGTTTTAAAAGAGGAGTTTAAAAAAGACAAAAGCTCTACAATGCAAGTTTCCCCGTATCTTTATTTAAAAGAGGAAGATAAAGATTTGTTTCCGCTATCAGGTATTTCACTTTCAAACACTATCACTGTAAATGAAAATGGCTATTACTTTATATATAAAAGCGATAGATATGGTTTTAATATTCCTGATGAAGAATGGGAACAAGATAAAATAGAATTTTTAATGATTGGAGACTCTTTTGTTCAAGGTGGTGCGGTTAACAGACCTAATGATATGGCTTCAGTTCTTAGAGAATTATCCAACAAACATGTTATTAATCTAGGTTATGGTGGAAATGGTCCATTAATCGAATTAGCGACTTTAAAAGAATATTTTCCATATAATAAAGAAGTAAAAAATATTTTGTGGTTCTATTATGAAGGGAATGATATTTATAATTTAAATCAAGAGCTAAAAGACTCAAAATTAATTCTTTATTTAAAAGATAAAAATTTCTCTCAAAATTTAAATAAAAAACAAGATAAAATTGATGAAAAAAATAAATTTTTGATACAAAAATCACTGAACGAAGTTGAAGACAAAAAAATTAAAGAAAATAATAAAATTTTTCAATTTTTGAAACTTTTTAAAACAAGAACTTTTTTAAAAGAGCTATCTAAACATTTATTAAAACCAAAATTACCTAACGAATTTAAAGATATTATTTATCAATCCAAAAATTTTGCAGAGAAACATGATGCAAATTTTTATTTCATTTATTTGCCAAAGTATCAAAGATATTCTCTGAATTTTAATTTAAATAATTACGAGGAAATTAAAAAAACCGTCCTGGATATGAATATTAATTTTATTGATATTCATGAAGGAGTTTTCTCAAAACAATCTAATCCTTTAGAGCTTTTTCCATTCCAAATGTATGGACATTACAATGAATTAGGGCACAAGAAAGTTGCTGAATTTATTTTTAAATCTATCAAATAAATTTTTCTTTATTTAGTTTTTTAAAAAAGCTATATCGATTTGTTTTAGGTTTGAACCTTTTTTTTAAAATAGGAATATTATTTTTAATCTTAATATTTTTAAACTTATTTTCTTTACCAATATATTTTAAAATAAAATTACTCTTTTTTTTTTAAATAATAATTTAAGTAAAATTTTTTTAAATTATCTATATATTTAAATTTATGATTTGAATGGAGGAATAAATTTTCATTGTCGAAATGAAGAGGATTAAAAGTATAACATCTTTCACCAAGATGATTTATCGAATTTGAATGATCATAATAAGTTTTAATATTTTTAAAAGGTATTGTGTTTAACCAACCTAAAAGCATACCGTGAATATTGTGAAGATTAACAGTGAAAGTATTCCATACTCTATTGGACAGTTTTTGATCGAATAAATTTATTTTTTTTGCTTTTTTCAAGTTTATTATTAAAAAATGATCATCAATTATCAAATATTTATCTCTCCTCGCAATTCTAACGCCTGCGACTTTATTATTTAGATTTTTTAATAGTTTCATAAGTTTATTTATTGATAAAATCCAAGAACCAGCATTTAAATAAATAATGAAATCACACTTTTCCATAAGTGCTATCCTACCAGTTTTTAATATTGAGTTAAATAATCTTGAGCTTCTTGAAACATCAGAATTTTTTTTTTCTTTAAATTGACCCAAATATGAGGTTTTTGGATTTGAAATATTAATAATTTTATTAAAAATTTTTTTTTTTCTAAATTTTTTATTATTTTTTGTTAGCCCACATATTAAAAATAATTTATGTTTTTTTTGCCAGTTGGATTTAATTATTTCTGCGGATAGCTGAGCATTTTCATAAGCATCATGTACACTAATCGATACAGCAATTTTCATTTATTTTAAACTTTCTATTTCTGAAATTTTCTCAATTCTTATTTTATGCCTGCCACCGTCGAAGCTCGCGTTTTGTAAAATTTGAATGATCTTTTTAATTTTTTCTTTAGTCACAACATATTTACTTGGAATAGAAAAAAAATTTGAACAATTATGTTCAACAGCATATTGGGCAGTATATGCATCAAATATGATTGATGATCTTATATCTTTAAATTTATTCGCAGTAATATTTACTCCTTGACCACTTCTGCAAAAACCTAGTGCATGTGATATAACACCATTTTTGATAGCTTTTGCTGCCAGTATAACGTAGTCAGGGTAATCTTTATCTTCTTCAGAAAAGCAACCAAAATCAATTGTTTTAATTTTTCTTTTTTTACATTCAAGTAAAAATTTATTTTTAAGATTTATTCCTGAATGATCACTACATAAGCCAATCGTATTTGTTCCAAATTTAGTAAAAACATTTTTTTGATAAAATTTTAAATCATCCGGTGTTCCCAATACATACATTTTTTCTACCTCGGATGTAGTGATCTTCAAATCTTTTTTAATTAAATAATTATAAGTAGGACAGATATAAAACTCATTGTTGTATCTATCATTATTTTTGATTAGTTCTTTAGCAGCATATACAAAGTCTTTTCCGTGTTTAAAAGCATAAACGCCAACAGCAGCGTTTTTGCTTATAACTTTTTTTTCAGCAGTCTTAATAACATGGCCAGCTTTATTTAATTTTGCATAGCTGTGATCAGGTGATATTGATTTAAAAGTCAGTAAGTGTCCGTCATTTTTAAAACTCTTTGGATTCCATTTTTTTGAAAAATAAACATCAGGAGTAAAAATTATTAATCTGTCATTATTATCTATTAATTTTTCAGCAAGCAAACAAGTACTGACAGCTCCCTCAGTAACTTTTTCGCTTACTATAACAGAAATATTTTTTCCAAATTTTTTCTTTAAGATTTTTTTAATTTCAAATTCATCTATGTGGGATTTTCTAACGATGAAAATTAAATTACAATGTTTTGTGTCAATTGACTCTAGCGCAAGGTCTATCATATCCTTTTTTTTAAATATTTTAATTAAAGGTTTAGGCATAAGATAACCCTGATCTAAAAACCTTTGAGCTTTTCCGGCTATCGGCAGCAACAAATTGATTTTTTTTCTCATAGATTTACCTTAATTTTTAACGAAATTTGACGCGCTTTTATGGGCTTTTTGAACAGCTATGTCAATTTTAGATTTTTTTTTGAAAATTCTATAAATAAATTCACTAGCAAAAATATCACCAGCTCCATTTAATTTTTGACTTTTATTTACAACTAAATTTTTAGCTATTTTATAATTGATTAATTTTTTACCCTCAATATAGAAACTTCCAGTTGGATAATGCATAATTAATCTTTTTACATACTGACCCATTTTTTTTGCAGCTATTTTTAAATTACTAGTTTTTGAAAAAGAAATAGCCTCATTATCAGAAATAATTAAAAAATCTATTAATTTAAAAATCTTAATTAACCTTTTTTTAAGCTGTCCACTATAAAAATTAGAACACAAATCTGCTGATATAAAACAATTATTTTTTTTTAAATTAATTAAATAACTTGGTTTTAATTTTTTTAGTAACTCGACATAAGAAAAATGTATCCAACAATTTTTATAATTTTTATTAAATTCTTTATATTTACAAGCACCCCAATTTACAAAACTAGTTTTTTCACTGCTTTTTTCATCTACAACAATATTGGCTGTTGATGTCTCTCTATTTTTATCAAGATAAATTTCAGAATTATCTAATTTAAATTTATCTTTAATATATTTGCCCTGAAAATCATTTCCTACAGCTGCATCTAAAGCAGCAATTTTTCCATATTTTTTTCTCAAATATTGAAAATTATTAGCTATTCCTCCAATGTTCATATTTATTTTATAAGACTGATTAGAATTTGACAATTTAATTTTCTTTTCAAAATTCATAATTAGATCCAAAGTTAAGTTTCCTGCAAAAATAATTTTATTCATTTATTTTCCCATCTGTTTACTAGTTATTTCTAAAGAGTCTATTTTTTTTACTTTCTCATAGGCGCTACTATTAATTAATTTTTTTTTAACACAAAAATCATATATTTCTGAAAGAACTCCCTCTCCTCCTCTATTCTTTAAAATTTTATAACATACTTTTTTAAGATCTATTGGCGCATCCGATACACAAAATGAATACTTTACACCTTTTGAAATTTTAATATCAAAATAATCATCACCAACAAAGGCCATATTATTTGGACTTATATTATATTTTTTTTTAAAAATTTTTAAAAAATCGAATTTCTCTAAAGTTTTATTCGTTCTAGATAAATAAAAATTTAAATTTCTTTTTAAAGCCATTTTCTTGTTCCAATTATCTCCAGATAAAATTACTATTTTAACATTAGAAGATTTAAATCTTTTTATAGCTGTAAAATCTCTGTCCTGAAATTTTTTTAATACTACATTATGATTAATATCATAAAATTTTCCATTAGCCATTACACCATCAACATCTATTATAAATAGTTTAATTTTTTTTGAGTTTGCCATTAAAAAATAAATTGGATTTAGTAAAATGATCAGTACAGATATATAGGTTTTTATTATAAATTTTTTTTAAGTTTTTCAGTTTAATCCATATATCTTTAAATTTTTTTTTATGAAGTTCAGGTGAAATAAAAAATAAAGACTTATTTTTTTTTGGTTTTTTTTTAAAATTAAACTTTGGTAATTTTCCTCCATACGTATCAATCCAATAACCTACAGTATATTTTAAATCGATTGGAGAATTTTCATAGATACTTAATCTAGACAAATTTTTTAATTTTAATTTATTATAAAGAATTTGTTCTGGAACAGACATATCAAAAGTAAAATAGTTTTTTATTTTGAACTTTTTCAAATAAAACTTCAATTTATTTCCTATTCCGTCAGATTTAATATTTATCAATAGGGGCTTATTAGATTTCAATTTTTTATAAATTTTAAGATAATGTTTCAATTCTAATCCTTTTCCAATATCATGTGAAACAATCAATTTTTTTCCATAATTCCTCAAATCGAACTCAATGCCAAAATTATGCAATAATGCACGCTTAAATGCTCCTAAGGAATTCTGATCTTTTTTGTTTTTCCAAAAACCTCTATGACAAATAATTTCCATAAATATTTTGTTCAATTATTGAACATTTTTTCTTGACAATGTTCAATTATTGAACAATTATACAAATATGAAATTAAATCAAGAACAATTTGAAGTTTTAAGAAAACTATCAAAGAACCCTGGATCGAACCAGAGGAAGTTAGCCAAAGAGATGGAATTAAGTCTTGGTAAGCTGAATTATGTAATTACAGAATTAAAAAAAAAGGGCCTAGTAAAAATTGAAAACTTTAAAAAAAATCCAAAAAAAAGTGGGTATTTATATTTGCTAACTCCTAAAGGTATAGCTGAAAAAACAGAACTTACTCTTAAATTTATGAAAAAAAAATTAGAGGAATATGACGAACTTAAAAGAGAAGTTAAAGATGTTTCTAAAGAGGACTAGATATGTGGATTGCTTTACATTTAAGTAATTATCAGGTTTTTGATAAAGAGTTAAAAAAAAAATTTAAAGATTTTGAAATTTACTTTCCCAAAATCAGAGTTAAAGAAAAAAATTCTTCTAAAAATTTATTAGGAAATTATATTTTTTGCTATAGCGATTTGTTCAAACACGACGTTATTACTAATTATAAGCTCAAATATATGAAAGGAGTAAAAAAAATTCTTAAATCAAGTTGCTCCAATGAAGAAATTTTTAATTTTGTAAGTTTTTGTAAGAAGTACCATGATAAAGATGGATTTTTAGCAAATTCTTTTTTCAAGGATAAATTAATTAGCACTGGCAGGATAATTAATGGACCATTTATGAATTTAATTTTTGATTTAGTTAAAAAAGAAAAAAACAAAATCAGAGTTTTAATTGGGAATATGAAACTTTCAATTTCGGATAAAAGTAATTTTATTTATTCCTAATTATAAAAAAAGAAAATGAAAAATATTTTAAACAGACTTATGGCTGAGTGCGGAGCTATGGGTAATTTAAAAAAATACTTTTAAAAATCCATTATTATTCTTTCAATGCAACTTAAAAATCTTCAAAATATTATTGGAAAAAAAAATAAAAAAAAACTTTATTTTTTACTCTTTTTCAATTTTTGGAATTTTCTATTTGAACTATCCGCGTTAGGTAGTTTGGCAGTGTTTGGATCTTTTCTGGTAAACAAAAATTATCTTTATGAAAAATTTGATATTAATCTCCAACACTTTATTGGTGAAAAAAATCAATTAGTATTTTTAGGTTTAATAGTAATTTCAATATTTTTAATCAAAAATATTTTTTATTTTTTTCTTGTTTTGATACAAACAAACTTTGTTAAGAATATCAAAATAGAAATTTCAAAAAAAATGTATAGAAATTATATTAAAGGTTCATACAAAAAACATTTGTCTCAGAGCCCGTCAATATTCACCAGGGATTTAACAGAGTCAATAAAGTCTTTAGGTATTTATATTTTATGCGTAATAGATTTATTTAGGGAGATAATAGCTGCCCTTAGTATTTATATACTTCTTCTGTTTGTAGACTTTAAAATTGTTTCAACATCTACTATATTTTTAATATTAATTTCTATTTTTTTTATTGTCTTCATAAAAAAAAATTTAAAAACCAGGGCTCTAGAGAATTTTAAAATTTTTGAAAAGTATATTAAAAATATAAATAACAGTTTTTCAGCAATCAAAGAGATAAAAATTTTCAAAAAGGAGGAAACAACATTAGAAAATTTTAAAAAAAATTTATTAAAATTTGAAAAAAATTCAAGAATATTCTTGCTCCTTGAGAAAATACCAAAAACGTTTTTAGAAATATTTTCAATAATATTCTTAACCTCTTTTTGTTTTTATTTTTATAAAAATTTTGAAAATAATACTGATTTAATAATTATTTTATCTGTTTTTATTATAGCAATCATTAGAATGATACCTGCGTTTTCAGCAATAACATCAAATTTCAACTTTCTTAGAATTTATGAACCAGCTATAAGCAAGATAAATAAAGAAATTTCAAGTTTCGATAGTGAAATTAAAGAAAAATACATTGAAAAAAATGTCTTTCAAAAAAATTTAGATATATGCAAAAATTTCATTATAGTTGATAATCTTTCTTTTAATTATCATCCTGAAAAAAAAAATCTTATTAATGTAAATATGCAGATAGCAAAGGGAGAGTGTCATTGCATTACGGGAGAAACTGGTAGCGGCAAAAGCACTTTGGTTAATATTATTTTAGGGCTTTTAAATCCCCATAAAGGAGGTGTTTATCACAAAAATCAAAATATAAATTTAGACTTAAATAAATGGTATAATAATTTAGCCTTAGTTTCCCAAGACCCCTTCCTGATGCAAGAAAGTATTGCAAAAAATATTTCTTTTGAATTTTCTGAAAATAATATTGACAATAAAAAACTAGAAGAAGCAATTAACATCGCAGAAATAGATAGTTTTATTTCGTCATTAGAAAATGGGATAAATACAGAAGTAAAAGCTTTTAGTAAAAATCTCTCTGGCGGAGAAAAACAAAGAATTGCCATCGCTAGAGCAGTTTACAGAAATTCACCGATATTATTATTAGATGAATTCACAAATGCACTTGATAACGAAACTGAAAAAAAAATATTAAATAATCTTAAGAGTCAAAAGAATAAAACATTAATAATGATTTCCCATAAACAAAGCACAATCGAAAATTGTGATAAAATTTGGAAACTACAAAATGGACATCTACACAAATTAACATAAAAGTATGAAGTTATCTTTGAAAACAGAATTAACTATTAAAAAACAAGTAATTTTTACCGACGGATTAATCGGTGGAGGTAAAACCCTTATTAGTAATTTAGTATCTGGTTTAAATAATGTTGAACAGTGGGTATATGAAACAAATTTTCAAAGAATTTGTCAGTATAACGCTCTTAAAAAAATTGATCTAGATACTAGCGTTGATTTTATAAAAAAAATATACAATGAAAAATATTTTGATCAATTTATTCTACGGCATGCCAACTTTAGGAAATTTGATATCTCATCAGTTTTAAATCATCCTAGAAAAAAAAAAATACTAAAAAGATTAGATTTAACTGATAGTCAAGCGAAAACTAAAATTAAGAATACAAAAATGATCCTACAATATATGACACATGCGTTAGCACCTTTTTCTGAGCCAATATTTAAAGCCTTTAAAAAAAAACTTTTATACATTTTAATATTAAGAAATCCTTTTAATATTTATACAATCACATGGTTGTCAAAATGGGTAACTAAATTTGAAAGGAAGAATAACAGGGCTGGCCGAGTAAATTTTATATATAATAGAAAAGGAAACTTATTACCTTTCGAGTTGTACAAAAACTCAAATAAAAGAGAATATGTAAAAATTAATAATTACGAAAAAGCAATTTTTTTAATAGAACTTTATTACTTAAATTGTTTAAAGAATTTAAAAAAATTTTCAAAAAAATATGAGTCATCACTTTTTATAATTCCATTCGAAACTTTATCCACGAATCCAAAAAAATATTTAAAAAAAATATCAGAAAAAATTAAAGTAAAATTGGATAAAAAAGATTTAAAAAATTTTAAAATTAATAAAGTGCCTCGTGAAAATTCTGAAAAAACATTTAAAATGTTTAAATATGATTATAGAAAAAATTTTAATAAATCATATTTGAGTAAATTAAATAAAAATAATTCTAGAGAAACAAAAGTTTTAAAATATAATTTCTTAAGGAAAAAAGTAAGTAAAAAATACTTTAATAAAATTTTAAATTTAGAAAAATTTTATTTAAATAGGATTTTAAATGAATACTGATAAAAGATCTATTTTAATAGTTGGTGGAGCCGGATACATTGGTGTTGAGTTAGCTAAAGATTTAATTAAAAAAGGCTTCAATGTTCATTGCTTTGATAATTTAATTTATAGACAAAATAAACCAAAAATAAATAAAAAAAAATTTAAATTTATAAAAGGAGATATATGCAATAAGAAAGATTGTGAAAATCTTTTTAAGATTGATTATGAGGCAATAATAATGTTGGCTGGCCTAGTTGGTGATCCAATAACTAAAAAATATTCTAATATTTCAAAAAATATTAATGATATTGGAATAATGAAGTTAATAAAAAATTTTCAAAAAAATAAAAATTTTAAAAATTTTATTTTTATTTCTACTTGTTCAAATTATGGTTTGGTAAAAAAGAAGACCAAGATTAAAGAAAATCATCAACTAGCCCCCTTATCTTTGTATGCAAAATCCAAGGTAAAAATTGAAAATTTTCTTATGAAAAAAAGAAAAAATTTTAAACCTACAATTCTAAGATTTGCTACAGCTTTTGGATATTCTGAAAGAATGAGATACGATCTCACGATAAATCAATTTGTACTAGAAATGTTATTTAATAAATATATTGAAGTCTATGATTATGATACTTGGCGACCGTATTGCCATATTAAAGACTTTGCGCGATTAATAATTAAAGTAATTAATTCAAAACATAGTTCGACAGATTATCAAGTATTCAATGCTGGAAGTGATAAAAATAATTTCAATAAGAAAAAAATAGCAGAAAAAATCAAAAAATATTTGGGCGGTAAAATAAAATTGACCAACGCTAGCTTCGATAAAAGAAATTACATCGTAGACTTCAGTAAAGTTGAAAGAATTTTAGGATTTAAAGCAAAATACTCCGTTGATTTTGGCATAAAGGAAATAATTAAAAATATAAAGAAAAACAAAAAAAAATTTAATGAGTTAAAAAAACTAGGCAACTTTATTTTATATTATGGCAAAAAAGAAAATTGATTTATATCCGCCAAGAATTGCAAAGAATTCAATAAAATATTTTAAAAAGTGTATAGCCACAAGTATGGTTTCAACTGGCGGAGATCTAATTTCCGATTTCGAAAAAAAAATCAAAAATTATACAAAAAGTAAATATACTGTAGCTTTTAATTCTGGAACATCTGCTTTAGATGTTGCTTTTAAAGCTTGTAAAATTCAAGAAAATACTGAAGTGATCGCACCCACATTAACGTTTGTAGCAACTATAAATGCTATTTTATACAACAAATGCTTTCCTGTTTTTATGGATTGTGATGAATATTATAATATCGATATTAACAAAGTTTTAAGATTTTTAAAAAATGAAACTTTTATTAAAAACAAGAAAACATTTAATAAAAAAACAAAAAAAATTATTTCTTCAATCGTAGTTACTCATGTTTGGGGTAATGCTGTCGACATACAAAAATTATTAAGAGAGTGTAAATCGAGATATATTAAATTAATAGAGGATGCGAGTGAAAGTTTAGGAACGTTTTATAAAAAAAAATTAATACACACGGGAACACTCGGAGATGTTGGTGTTATTTCGTTTAACGCAAATAAGATTATTACATCTGGAGGCGGAGGCATGTTACTTACCCAAAAAAAAGAAATTTCTGACAGAGCTTATTATTTATCAACTCAGGCAAAAAATGACTCGTTTAATTTTGTTCATAATGAGGTTGGCTATAACTATAGAATGATAAATATTGCTGCAGCTCTTGGTCTGTCACAATTTGAAAGTTTAAGATATTTTTTATCGAGAAAAAAAAAAATTAGACAAATATATTTAAAAAAAATTAATAAACTAAAAAATTTTAAATTAAATTTAGTTCCTGATTATGCTCAAAATAATTGTTGGATGAATCTTATTCAAGTTTCTGGTGATGGTAATGTTCAAAAAAAAATTATAAAAAAATTTATTAAAAATAACATTTTTGTTCGACCGGTATGGAAGTTAAATCATACACAAAAACCATTTCAAAATTTTCAGTCATATAAAATAAAAAGAGCTTACGATTTATTTGAAAAAAGTATTTGTTTGCCATCGTCACCGTTTTTAACTAAACACGAATTAAAAAAAATAGTAAGTTGTTTAAATGAATAAAATTATAATTATTGGATCAGGCGGTCACGCAAAAGTTTGCTTAGAAACTATTTTAAGCACTAAAAAATATAAGATTATTGGATTTATTGATAAAAAAATAAAAAAAAAAATACTAGATTATAAAATTATCGGAAATGATGAGGATCTTGCAAGCTTAAGAAAGAAAGCAAAATTTGCCTGTTTAGGAATTGGTCAAATAAAAAATTTTTTAATAAGAGAAAAAAAATTTAATCAGCTTAAAAAATTAAAATTTATTTTACCAAAAATTATTTCTTCACATGCAATTGTTTCTAAATTTTCAAAAATTGGTGAGGGAACTATTGTAATGCATGGAGCAATTATTCATCCTGGGGCTAAAATTGGGAAAAATTGTATTATAAACACCAATTCTATTATTGAGCATGATGTAGAAGTAAAGGATAATTGTCATATATCAACTAAGGCTATTATTAATGGAAACAGCACTATAGAAAAAAATTCCTTTATTGGTAGTGGCAGCGTAATAGTAAATAATATTTCCGTAAAAAAAAATAGCTTCATAAAAGCTGGCTCAATCATAACTAATTAAATTAAATGAAAAAAACCATAATTATTGCTGAAGGGGGTGTAAATCATAATGGAAAAGTTTCATTAGCAAAAAAAATTATTACAAAAGCTAAAGAAGTTGGAGCAGATTATATTAAATTTCAATTATATGATGCAGATGCGTTGTCTACTTCGAAAGCTAATAAAGCAGATTATCAAAAAAAATTTAATAAAAATGAGACCCAGAAAGAAATGTTAAAAAAATATCAAATGTCTCTTAATCAGATGTTAGATTTAAGAAAATTTGCAAGAAAAAAAAAAATCAAATTTATGTTATCTGTTTTCGATAACATTTCAGTAAAAAATCTCGAAATATTCAAACTTGATTATATTAAAATTCCATCTGGGGAAATAGATAATTTTCCAATGTTGGCTGAAGTTACTAAAATAAATTCAAATATTATTATTTCAACTGGAATGTCTACTGTTAAAGAAATCAAAAAAACACTACATTTTTTAAAAAAAAGGATAAGGAATAATAAAAAAATTTTTGTTTTACATTGTAATTCCTCATATCCGACTCCGCCTGAAGATGTAAATATAGGAGTTATTGATCAATTCAAAAAAATATTTGGACCTAACATTGGATTTTCAGATCACACAATAGGACCAGAGGCATCAATATTGGCAGTGGCAAAGGGTGCAAAGATAATTGAAAAACATGTAACACTTGATAGAAAAATGGATGGCCCGGATCATTCTTCTAGCCTAGACTTTAAACAATTTAAATCATTTGTTTCTTCAATAAGAAAAGTAGAAAAGTTTTTTTCGTCACAAGATAAAATTATAACAAAAAGTGAAAAGAAAAATATTCAGCATGTCAGGAAATCTATAGTTGCAAAAGAGAAAATTATAAAAGGAGAAAAGTTTTCTCTTAGTAAATTGACCATTAAAAGACCTGGGAGTGGTCTCAAACCTGCTTACATCTTTAAATTAATAAAAAAAAAAATCAAAATATAATTTTAAAAAAGATGATTTAATTAGAATATGAAGAATTTGCTTATCGTTACTGGATCTAGATCTGAATATGGTTTATTAAGAAATCTTTTAATAGAAGTTAAAAAATCAAGAAAAATTAATTCTTTTTTAACAGTAACCGGAACTCACCTGTCAAAAAAATACGGTTCTACACTTAATGAAATAAAAAAAGATAAATTAAAGGTTGATACAAAATTAAATCTTAAATTCACAAAAAATGAAAATAAGAATTTGAAAGAAAACTCTTTAACAATAATTGAGAAAGTTTCACAAATATTAGTAAAAAAAAGAATTGATATGTGTATCTTATTAGGAGACAGATATGAAATTTTTTCCTCAGCTGTAGCATGTATTTTAAACGATGTGAAAATTGCCCACATTCATGGAGGCGAGCTGTCCGAGGGATCGAAAGATGATGTTTTTAGACACTCGATAACTAAAATGTCAAATTTACATTTTGTAGCAACAAGCGAATATAAAAAAAGAGTTTTGCAATTAGGTGAAGAGTCAAAATTTGTGTTTAACTTTGGGGCATTGTGTAATGATACAATAGGAAAAGTAAAATTTTTAGATAGAAAAAATTTTTTGAAAAAAAATAATTTAAAATTTGATAAAACCTTGCTTGTTTGTTGTCATCCAGAAATTTCAAAAAAACAAAATAGAATTTTGATTAATAATCTTTTAAAAATTTTGAAAAATCAAAAAAAAATAAATATTATTTTTACTTATCCAAATTCTGATCCAGGTAGTGATTATATTATAGAAAAATTTAAAAAATTTATAAAACAAAAAGAAAATTCAAAAATTTATAAATCTTTAGGTCATGAATTATTTCTTCAATTTTTAAAAAATAGCGATTGCATAATTGGAAATTCATCTAGCGGTATAATCGAGGCACCTTTGTTGGGTACTCCATCAATTAATATAGGCGATAGACAAAAAGGAAGATTATTAAGCAAAACAGTTTTTCAATGTTCAAATCAAGTAAAAAAAATTAAAAATTTGATTAATAAAACTTTAAAAAAAAAAAGACATTTTAATCAAAAATGTCCATATAAGGGCAAAAATGTCTCAAAAAAAATCTTGAAGGTAATTGAAAATATTAAATTGGATCAACTAAATCTTAAAAAGTTTAATGACATTTAATTTAAAAAGAAAATTAGTAATTTATAGCGGAGCTCCAATTAGCTACGAAAACAGCATTAGAAAGTACGGTTTTCATAAAATTCCAAAAGGAAAATTTGATGTTCAAGTAGTTGATGGTTCAGAAATATTTCATGGTAAAAAATTAATTAATCAGTTTACCAAAGCTTCAAAAAAAAGTGATAGGTTTAATGCTGATGTAAAATTAAAAAATGTTAAGGATTTTGAGGATTTTTTTGCAAACTTGGACAAAAATACTTTAGTTATTGTTATTAATCGAGGTTTAATAAATTCCCCATTTCACCTTAATAATTTTGATTTAGATATATTAAATTCTTTAAATATAAAATACGTTTCAAACAAGTATTTACATTTTAATTTAGACTGTAATTTTAAAAAGTTTTCAATACTCAATTTTTTTAAAATAATTTGGAATTTCTTAATAAAAATTTTAGATTCATTCAAAAACTTCAAATTAAAACCATATTGTTATATTGGAAGCGGAAACTTATTTGTTCAAAAAAAATTAGAAAAAAAAATTATTTGTACATCAAATTATATTAATTTTGAGGTTAAAAAAAATAATAAAAGGAAATATATTTTATACGTTGATGAAGGAATAAATCAATCTCGCGATACGATTATATATGGCGCTTTGTTTAAAAAAGTTAAAAATGAAAAAAAATTTATTAAAGATTTAAATAACTTATTCTCTTTACTAGAAGAAAAATATAATGCACCTATAATAATTGGATCATCAAATAAGTATTTTTATAAAAAAAATCCCTTCAACGGTAGAAAAATTATTTATGCAAAAACCTCTGACCTTATACATAATGCTAAAATAGTCTTGGGACATAAATCATCTGTTCTATACCAACTTTTGTTCTCAAATAAACCAGCTTTAATTCTTAAACATAAAGAGTTTAATTTAGTAAGAAGAATTTTGATAGACTTATTTGCAATAAACGCTTTAAATCAAAACGCTTTTTTTATAGAAGATATTAATAAAAGAAAATTTTTAGATTTTAAAATTGATAAAAATTTTAGGTCTAAAATTCTTAGAAAACATTTTATATCTAATAAAATGAAAAATAAAAATTTTAGTTATCACTTTTTAAAAGAAATTAAAGAAATTTAACTAATCATATAATTATATGAAAAAAAACTTAAAAAAACTCTTTATAGGACCTAATACGAGTATTTTAGATACATTAAAATTATTAAATCAATCAAAAGAAAAATGTCTAATAGTAGTAAATAAAAATCGACAATTTCTTGGAACAATTACTGATGGAGATATAAGAAGAGCAGTAATAAAAACAAAAGAATTTAAAAGTAACATTAGTAGAGTTTATAAAAAAAATGCATACGCTGTTTATTCCAATAAAATAAAAAAGAACAATATTCTTAAAGTCATTGAAAAAAAACAGTTTTCTATAGTGCCAATATTAAATACAAAAAAACAACCAATCAATTATTTCTCAATTAAAGAAAAAAATAATTTAAAAACTAAAAAAGAAACATTTCCAGTTATGATTATGGCAGGTGGTTTAGGTAAGAGGATGCAACCCTTTACATCAATACTTCCAAAACCACTAATTCCAATCAATGGAAAACCTGTAATTATTCATATAATGAATCTATTTAAAAGGTTTGGTTTTAATAATATCAATATTTCGTTAAATTATAAAAGCAACATATTAAAATCTTATTTGAACGAATTAAAAAAAGTTTTTTCATTAACTTTTTATGAGGAAAAAAAACCTTTAGGTACAGCTGGAATTTTAAAAAAAGTCAATTTTACAAGTGAAAATTTTTTTCTTATTAACTGTGATGGTTTATTTAATATAAATTTAAATCGTTTAATAGAATTTCATAAAGAAAATAATAATGATCTTACAATTGTAGCCTCACTTAAGAATTTTAAAATTCCTTATGGAGTATGTGTTTTAGGACAAAAGGGAGTTTTAAAAATTATCAATGAAAAACCCAGCGAGTCATTTATTGCAAACACTGGATTTTATTTATGTAGAAGTAAAATTCTTGAAAATTTACCTAATAAAAAAAAATTCGATATGGATGTGGTAATTCAAAAATTAACAAAAGACAAAAAAAAAATATCTGTTTTTCCAATTAAAGATAAAGATTGGAAAGACACAGGTAATTGGTCAAGTTATTTTAATATATTTAAAAAAAATGCAGAAAATTAATATATTAATTGTAGGTTATGGGGCTATTGGAAAGCAATATCATTCTTTATTACGTAAAAAATTTAAAAAATATCAAATAGTCATTGTTTCAAAACATAAAAAAAAACATCAAAAGAATACTGGAGCAGTTTTTGAAAAATCACTAGCTTATGTTTTAAAAAAATATGAAATTTATGCCGCTATAGTTTGCTCACCTGCTTCTGAGCATCTATTGCAATTAAACGTACTACTATCAAATAAAATACATGTCTTAGTAGAAAAACCATTGTTTGATAAACCAATTGAAAAAAAAAAATATAATAATTTAACTAATGTTATAAAGAAAAATAAACTAATTGTTGTTACAGGGTATCTGTTAAGACATCATCCTTTATTAATTAAATTAAAAAAAGAGCTTAAGGTTAATTCAAAAAAAAATATTATTAATATTGAAATGAACACTACTTCTTACTTACCAAGTTGGCGTTCAACTCCATATGAATTAAGTGTGTCTGCACAAAAAAAACTTGGCGGCGGAGTCTTGAATGAACTTAGTCACGAAATTGATTTAATTTATTATTTATTTGGGATGCCTAAGTCATGTTTCGCTAGAATAATGAATACAAAAAAACTCAGGATTGATGTCGAGGATGTAGCAGAAGCTGTAATAAATATTGATTCAAAAATAAAAATTTTCTTACATTTAGATTTTAGCAATCACTCTGAAGTGCGTTATATAAAAATAAATTATAAACATCATTATTTACTTTTAGACTTTATCAAAGCAAAATTAATTAAGAGAGAAAAAAATAAAACGGTTCAAAACTTTATTAAAATAGACAAACCTAATTTGCTGCTTAAACAATTTAATTTTTTTTTAGAATCAATTAGAAAAAAAAAAATTTCTACAGAAAATTTTGCATCCTCTTCTAATGTATCTTATTTAATTGGAAAATTAAAAAAATCAAGCTCCTCTAATTCAGAAATCAAAATATCATAAATGAAAAAAAAAATTTTTGCATTTATTTTCGCAAGAGAAAATTCAAAGAGAGTTAAAAATAAAAATATAAGGAAAATAAACGATAATGAACTTATCAATTTTACAATTGATTTAGCAAAAAAAATTAAACTAATTGATAAAATTTTTGTTTCAACCGACTCCAAAAAAATTATTAATTTAGCTAAAAAAAAAAATATTAACTACATCTTAAGACCTAAAAAATTATGCACAAGTTATTCCCAGGAAATTCTATCATGGAAGCATTCAATCAAATTTTTGGAAAAAAAGGGAGAAAAATTTGATTATTTTTTGAGTTTACCACCGACTTCACCATTGAGAAATAAAGAAGATATTTTAAAACTTATTAAAAATTTTTCTAAGTTCAAATCAGATTTAACTATCACCGTAACTAAAACTAATAGAATTCCTTATTTCAACATGGTAAAAATAAATAAATTTGGATTTGTAAATATAGCTGAAAAAAAAAAAAATTATTCCAAAAAAAATATATTTGATATTACAACAGTGGGATATATATCTACTCCAAAATATATACTAAAAAGTAAAAATATTTTTAAAGGAAAAGTAAGATCAATTTTAATACCACGTGAGAGAGCTTTAGATATTGATGATGAATATGATTTAAAATTAGCAAAATTATTATTAAAAAAATGAAAAAAATTATAGTTATTATTGGTGGCAGTGGTTTAATTGGTTCTCAAATAATTCAAAAGTTTAAAAAGAACAAAGGATATTATGTAATAAATGTTGACATATATAGTAAAAATAAATCAAACTTTTTTAGAGGAAATATCTGTAGTGAAAAATCTATATCCAATGTTTTAGGGAAAATTTTTAAAAAATTTAAAAAGATACATACTGTTATCAATCTCTCCTATCCAAGAAATGAAAACTGGGGAAAAAAATTCGAAAATATTAAAGAAAAAGATTTGAAAGAAAATTTATTTAATCAACTTGGAAGCTCGATTATTCTGGCGAAAGTGATATCAAAGTATTTTTTAAAACAAAAATACGGTAATTTAATTTATTTCTCATCAATCCAAGGAATATCGGCACCTAAATTTGACCATTATCTAAATACTAATATGGTGTCTCCAATTGAGTACAGTGCAACAAAAGCAGGAATAATAAATATTACTAAATATCTTGCTAAATATTTTAAAGGTAAAAACATTAGAGTTAATTGCATCAGTCCTGGAGGAATATTAAATAAACAACCAAAAAATTTTTTAAAAAAATATAGACATTCTTGTCTATCAAAAGGCATGTTGGATAGTAAAGATTTAATTGGATTAGTAGAATTTTTAGTTTCAGAAAAATCCAACTATATAAATGGACAAAATATTATAATTGATGACGGTTGGAGTTTATGAGCTTAGATTTAAATTATAAAAATATGTTCAAGATTGAAAATTTTTACTTTCAAAATTGTTCAACATCAAGAATCGAAAAAATGATTCTTCAATATGAAATCTTTAAATTAGCTTCTAGAGTAAAAGGTGACATAGCAGAATTTGGAGTATTTAAAGGAATCAGCTTTTTAAGATTAGCAATTTTTAAAAAAATGTTGTGCAAAAATAAAAACTTATTTGGTTTCGATACTTTTGATCAATTTCCAATAGCTAAAAATAGAAAAGATCAAAAGCAAAGACTTAAATTTATCAAAGAAGCAGGTTCAAAATCTATTGCAGTTTCCTCTTTAAAAAAAATACTTAAAAAAAAAAATTGTTATCACAAAATAACTCTTGTGAAAGGAAATATTTTTAAAACTCTTCCAAAATTTATAAGCAAAAATAAAAAAAAAAAATATTCTCTTATTAACCTAGATTTAGATCTTTACGAACCAACAAAATTTGTTTTAGAAAATATTTTTTCAAAAATATCAAAAAAAGGATATTTAATTTTAGATAATTATAAAAGCTTTTTTGGAGAAACAAAAGCAGTTGACGAGTTTTGTAGAAAAAATTTAATTAAAGTTAAAAAAAAAATATTACTTAATAAACCAATATATTTTCTACAAAAAAAATGAAATGTTTAGTTACAGGAGGATCAGGATTTATTGGATCTCATTTAGTTGATGAGCTAATAAAGCAGAATCATCAGATTACAGTTTTAGATAAGATATTTACTAAAAATCTTAAAAATAAAAAAATCAAATTTGTTAGAACAAATTTATCTAATGAGAAACAATTAAAAAAGGCATTTAAAAATCAGGATGTTGTTTTTCATTTTGGAGGTTTGAGTGGAATAAATGAGTCAATGATAAATCCATTAAGAACAGCAGAGTATAACATAATGGGTACAATAAGATTATTGAAATTAGCAAAAGAATTTGGAATTAAACGCTTTATATTTGCAAGTACTGTTTATGTAAACAGTGAGCAAGGAAGTTTTTATAAGTCCAGTAAAAGAGCAGCAGAAGATTTTATCGAGGAATATAGAAAAAAATACAAACTGAATTTTACTATTTTAAGATTTGGAACTGTTTATGGGGAAAGAGCAAGTAGTGAAAATAGTATTGATAAAATATTAAACAAAGCTTTAAAAAAAAAAAAAATTATCTATAGCGGGAATATAAAGAGTATAAGGGAATATATTCATGTTAAAGATGCAGTTAAAGCCACAGTGAAAATTTTAAAAAAAAAGTTTATGAATAAGTATATTAATATAACTGGAAGTAAGAAATTTCCAGTTGTGAAAGCTTTGAATATTATAAGAAAAGAATTAAATTTAAATACTAAAATTATTTATGAAAACAAAAAAGAGGAAGGTCATTATATTAATACACCAGACAATTTGAAACTTAAAAAAGCGACAAAAATTAAAATAAAAAAAAGTATACCTTTTAATATTGGTATTAGAGAAATTATTAAAACGAAAAAAAAATGATTATAGCAATTTTAATAGGCAGAAAAGGAAGTAGAGGATTTCCTGGTAAAAATACTTATAAGGTTTTAGGAAGAAGTTTATGTGAATATCCATTGATTGCTGCAAAAAAATCTAAATTTATAGATAAAATTTATATTGCAACTGATTGTAATAAAATTAAGAAAGTAAGCTCAAAATATAATGTGGAATTTATTAAAAGACCAAAAAAACTTAATACAGCAAAAGCATTAGGAGATCATGTATTTGAGCATTCATTTAAACAAGTCAAAAAACAAAATATAAAAAAAATTGAGTTAGTTGTTTTGCTTTTTGCTAATGCACCTACAATAAATTATCAATTAATTGATGAAGGAATAAGATTATTAAAAAGAAAAAAAAACTTTGATTCAGCTGTTACAACTTCAGTTTATAATATGTGGAGCCCCTTAAGAGCTAGAAAACTTCAAAGCAATGGAACATTGAAACCATTTGTTGATTTTAATTATTTTGGAAACCCAAAGACATTAAATTGTGATAGAGACTCGCAAGGAAATGTATATTATGCAGATATGTCCTTATCAGTTGTTAGACCAAAATGTTTAGAGAATTTAGAGGATGGGTTACTACCTCAAAAATGGATGGGGAAAAAAATTGCCCCAATATTTTCGTGGGGAGGTTGCGATGTAGACTTTAAGTGGCAAATTCCAATGGTAGAGTATTGGTTACTTAAAAATGGTTTTAAAAAAAAATGAAAATAGAAAAAAATTCCTATAATAAAAATAAGAGTTTTCTGAGCATTAAGCAGAGTAAGACATCTAAACTTAATGATAACATTTATGCCCAGTTGAAAAAATGTTTAAATGACAAAAAATTAATTTCTAAAATAAATCAAAGTCATTTACCAATTATTGAAAGATTAAAAGATGATTTATTTTCAGAAGACTCAGAAAACAAACAAATTAAATTTAAACTCACTGAGAATAATCTCAAAGAGATTGAACTGCTTGAATATGATAATTTGTTAAAATTTCTTGTGCATAGATACCGATATGACATATATCCTCAAACATTAGAGTCTGATGATTATCCACCTTACTTACAAATTGAGCCAACTTCTTTTTGTAACTATAGATGTGTTTTTTGCTTTCAATCAAACCCAAATTTTTCAAAAAGAAAAAATGGTTTTATGGGACATATGACATATGAAACTTTTAAAGATATAATTGACCAAGCAGAAAATAATATAGAGTTCATTTCTTTAGCTTCAAGAGGTGAACCATTGATATGTAGAGATATAGAGAAAATGTTAGCTTATACTAGAAATAAATTTTTAAATTTGAAAATAAATACCAATGCCTCCGTGCTAACTGAAAGCAAGGTCCACTCTATTTTACAAAGTGGCGTAAAAACATTGGTATTCTCAGCTGACGCAGCCAACGAAAAGCTTTATGAAAAATTAAGAGTTAATGGAAGTTTTAAAAAAATAATGAAAAATATAAGACTTTTTAAGCAAATAAGAGAAAAACATTATCCTAAAGCAAAAATAATTACCAGGGTATCTGGAGTTAAAGTAAATGAGTCACAAAAATTTAATGAAATGGAAAATTTTTGGAACGAATTAGTTGATCAGGTAGCTTTTGTAGATTATTGCCCGTGGGAAGATGTTTATTCATCTAAAAAAAATAAAGTACAAACTCCTTGCTCAGAGCTTTGGAGAAGAATGTATATTTGGTGGGATGGATTAGCTAATCCATGTGAAGTGGATTTTAAATCTATGTTACAACTTGGTAAGATTAAAGATTTAGGAATTAGTTCGCTTTGGACAAGTAAAATTTATAAAGATTTAAGAACCAAACATACGTCAAAATCAAGAGGTGATGTAGGTCCTTGCAACAAGTGTGTAGTTGTTTAAATAGCATCATATAAAGTGAAAATTTTAATTACAGGCGGTTTAGGTTTCATAGGTGGTGCAGTATCTAGATTTCTTGAGAAAAAACATAAAGTTTATATAATTGATAAAAAAATAGTTAAAAGAAAAAACTATTATCATTGCGATCTTTCAAATAAAAAAAAATTAAATAAAATTAAAATTAAAAATATTCATACAGTTTTACATTTTGCAGCACAAAGTTCAGTAGCAAAATCTTTTGAAGACCCTTATAATGATTTAAATTCCAATATTTTAGGAACTTTTAATCTATTAAATTGGTGCAAAAGAAATAACGTGAAGAGAATAATATTTGCTTCCACGTATAATGTGTATTCCGAAAAAACGAAAAAAATTTTTTATAGTGAAACAGATGAATGCGTGCCAAATTCGTATTATGGAGTAAGCAAGCTTACAAATGAAATGTATCTAAAACTGTTTTGCAATAATAACAAGATAAAATGGAATATATTAAGAATTTTTAATGCCTATGGATCAAATCAAGAATATACGGATTATCACGGTTTAATTAATATTTATCTTTATATGGCAAAAAAAAGGGGTTCAATACTAGTAAAAGGTAAATTGAATAGAGTCAGAGATTTTATTCACATAGACGATGTAATCGATGCTCTTAATTTGTTAATCAAATCAAAAAAAAATAACAACGAAATTTTTAACATCGGAACAGGAAAATCAACAAATTTAAAAGATTTAATTAAAATTATATCAAAAATTCTTAATAAAAAAATTATTATTAAACAAAAAAGAAGCACTAAAGGAGACTTTAACTTTTGTGCTGCCAATATCAAAAAAATATCAAAAAAACTAAAATTTAAACCTAAGTGGAATTTAATAAAAGGACTTTCTAACGTAAATGAGTCTCTTAATAAAAAAAATGAAAATTTCAGTTTCTAATATTGCCTGGTATCAAGATCCAAAAAGATTTTCAGAATTTTTAGATTTTATAAAGAATTTAAATTGTGATGGTGTAGAAATAGCCCCGTCCGCAATTTGGGATGAACCTATTTCAAGCACAAAAGATCAGAGAAATATTTTTAAGAAGAGTATAAAAGAATTTGATTTAGAATTCGTTGGTTTTCACTCACTTTTATTTTCAAAACCAAATTTAAAATTATTTAAAGATAAAAATTTGAGACTTGAAACTAAAAAATATATTTTCAGTTTAATAGATTTATGCTCGGATTTAGAAGGAACAAAATTAATCTATGGTTCTCCAAAAAGTCGAGAATTATGTGGTAGAGAATATAAAGACTGCAAAAATCAATCTTTGGAGGATTTTTATGAAATTGCTGAACATTCTAAAAAAAGAGGATCAACATTTTGTATAGAACCTTTAAGTTTTAAAGAAACGGATTTTATAACGTCTTTAGAAGAAGGAGGTGAGATTGTAAGATATATTAATCACCCTAATTTTAAACTTCATTTAGATACAAAGGTTTTGTTTGGCTCAAAAAAAGATTTTAAATCAATAATTTTTGATTGTAAGGATATTATTAAACATGTACACGTTGGAGATGAAAATCTTATGGCCCCAGGTACAATTAATAAAGAACATTCTGAAATAGGGAGATGTTTAAGAGAAGTAAATTATAAAGGTTTTATCACATTAGAGATGAGAAGAGATTTAGAAAACATTGAGGGGTCCATAAAAAAAGCAATAAAATTTGTTCAAGAGAATTATATAAAATCATGAGAGATAAAATTTTCATTCTTGGTGCTAGTAGTGATTTTGGTATTGATTTAATAAAATTATTAAAAAAAAAAGAAAACTGCATAATAGGTTTACATTGTTATACTGGAAGACATAGGCTAGAAAAAATTTTACTTAAAAATAAATCAAATAATAAAATTAAAATTTTCCAAGCAAACTTAAATAATCAAAACAAATGCCACAAACTTTTTAAAGACTTTTTAAAATGGTCAGGAGGAATAGATAAATTTGTTCAATTAAATGGATATGTCTCAAAAGTCACAAACTGGATAAACCTTAGTCAAAATGATTTTGAGAAAGATATTAAGATAAATCTTTCATCAGTTTTTTATATTTCTCAAAAAGTGTTTCAAAATATGAAAAAAAAAGGGGGAAAAATTATTTTGACAAGCACAAGTTCTGCAATGCACGGTGGTGGAGAAAATAGTTTAGCTTATGGTATTAGTAAATCTGGCATTGCTTCTTTAACAAAAGGTCTTGCGAGATTTGGAGCAAAAAATAATATACTAGTTAATGCGATAGCTCCCGGTTTTATAGAAACTCGATTTCATACAAAAGTAATGAAAAGAAAAAAGAAAGATTTAAAAAAAAGATTGAAATTTGTAAAATTACTAAGAGCTGGCAAAACAAGTGATATTACAAATTTAATATCTTTTTTACTTTTTCAGAATAATTATATTACAGGTGAAGTCATACCAATTGATGGAGGAGATTGGATTTAGTATGTACGATTTTACTTATAGTAATTTAAATACAATAAAAAAAAAACCTGAGAAATTTCTAATTTTTGTAAAACATTTACTCCCAAGATTTTTAAATAGTGTGCCAGACTCAGTGTGCTTAAATATTTTTTCTTCTTTAAAAAAATTAAAAAAAATTAAGAAGAAAAATTTGATAATTTTAGAAACTGGCTGCGGTGCAAGCACTTTAGCTTTGTTTTTACATTGTGCTATAAATGGAGGTAAATTATTTTCTTGGGATACTAATCAAACTAAAGGAAGTTTAGTGAGATCTGTAATTAATGAGTCTTTTGCGAGAGTACTGAAGGTTGATGTTAATAATATTTGGACTTTCATTGGGACTTCAAGCACCAACCCATTCACCGGAATAAATATTCTTAAAGAACTATCTTTAAAAGCTGATTACTGTTTTTTGGATAGTGCACACAATACAGAACATTTGCTAAAAGAACTTAAACAAATAGATAATGTTTGTTCTAAAAATTTTTTTATAGCATTGGATGACGTATATACAAATCAAGCAAAATATAATTATCCATATATTAACATGGTAAGAAACAAAATTGGCCTTAAAAAGATTAAAAATAAAAAAAACAATATATCTAAAACTTTTTTTAAAGAAGTCACTAATTTCTATAAGCATAAAAATTATGATTTTAAATTAGTACAAAATGAAATAAGAGGTAAAAAAATATTTAAAGATATTTATTTAGATTATTATAATTCAGACTTTGATTTTATGAAAAAAGTTGGTCTAGTTAAAAATCCTAAAGAAAGGTTTGCAACTTTTTATATAAATAAAAATAAATAAAGAGTAATGAAAAAAATAACATACGGAAAAAATGTATACGGCTCTCAAGAAATTAAAGCTGTTTTATCAACTTTGAAGAAAACCACTCAAATGGGTCAGTCCGTTGAAAAATTTGAGAATAAAATAAGTAAAATTTTCTCAAAAAAATATGGATTGATGGTAAATTCTGGTTCATCTGCTTTAATTCTTGCTCTAAAAGTTTTAAATTTCAAAAAAGATAGTGAAATTATTACACCTTGCCTAAATTTTGGAACAGCTATCTCTTCAATTATTTTGTCTAATCTAAAACCTATTTTTGTTGATTGTGACGTCAGAACTCTCCAAATTGACCCAAAAAAAATTGAGAAAAAAATTTCAAAAAACACTAAGGCGTTATTAATTCCTAATTTAATTGGAAACATACCTGATTGGCAAAAAATAAAAAAAATTGCAAAAAAACATAATTTAAAGATTATTGAAGACTCCGCAGATACTTTGGGAGCAAAGATAAAAAAAAAATCTACAGGTGTTTTTAGCGATATATCTATTACAAGTTTCTATGGCTCACACGTAATTAGTTGTGCAGGAAACGGTGGAATGTTTTTAACCAATAATAAAAACAATTATCTAAAAGCAAAAGTTTTAAGGAGTTGGGGACGACAATCATCACTTATTAAGAATTCAGAAGATATAATAAACAGACTTAATATTAAACTCAAAGGATATGATTATGACAAAAAGTTTGTTTTCTCTGAAGCAGGGTATAATTTTGAGCCATCTGAAATAGGGGCTTCATTTGGTTTAGAGCAACTAAAAAAATTTAACAAATTTTCTAAAATAAGAGAGAAAAATTTCAATAGTCACTTGTCGTTTTTTAAGAATTTGAAGCAGTTTTTTTTAACACCTTTTATAGAAAAAAACGTGACCACAAATCATTTAGCTTACCCAATAATTTTAAGAGAAAAAATAAAATTTTCTAAAAAAGATTTACAAATTTATTTAGAAAAAAACAAAATACAAACTAGGCCAATATTTTCAGGTAATTCGCTCAGACATCCAGCTTTTCATAGCCTAATTTCAAAAAAAAATAAGTTATCAAATTTTAAAAATTCTGATTACATAATGAAGAATGGAATATTAATTGGTTGTCATCAAGGATTATCAAATAATAATATTAAATATATACATTCAACTATTACAAAATTTTTAAAACTCAAATATAAGAAATTTTACTCTTAATTTCTTAATTAAAATGTTGCTTTCTATCTGCATTCCTACTTATAATAGAGTCCTTCATTTAGACAACTGTTTAAATTCTATTTTTTTAGCAAAAAAGAGAAAAAATTTAAAATTTGAAGTATGTGTTTCTGATAATGGATCATCACAAAATACAGGAAAAATAATTAACAAATATAAAAAAAAATTAAATATAAAGTTTCATAAATTTAAAAAAAATAAAGGCTTCGCACTTAATCTTTTGAAAGCTATAAGAATGGCAAGTGGCGAATATGTTTGGATGTTAGGCAACGACGATCTGCTAAATCCAAACGCTTTTAAAGAAATTAACAAAGTGCTTAATAAGAAAAAAAAATTTGATTTCGTTTATATTAATTCTTCATATTTAAATAAAGAATATTTAGATACATTTAAACATCCATTTGATACAAAAAATTTGCCAAAAAAAATGAAAAAAATTTCAAATGAAAAAAAAAGTCGCGAATTGAACTTTTGGCAATTAGTAGACCCTAAAGTTTCTTGGGATTTTATGTTGGGAATTTTTTTATTAATGTTTAATAGAAAAATGTTTTTAAATAATCTTGATATTTTAAATTTAAAGAATATGAGCGACAAAAGACCGTGGTCGAACTCTGATAATACTTTTTGGTATTTAAAAGTATGTGCGAGGTCGTTTAAAAATTCAAAAGCTTTTTTTTGTGCAAAACCTTTAAGCATCAACCTGTATGGTGTAAGAGAGTGGCATAATCTTTACTATTTAATTGAGATTGTAAGAATGCCGGAAGTGTTGGATTACTTTAGAGAAGAAGGCATGGGTTTTTTAAGATATGTCTACTGTAAAAATTTTGCTTTGAGGAATTATTTTAACTATATGCTAAAAATAATATTAATGAAAAAAAAGGGTGGATTAGAATATGTAAGCTTTTTTAAACACTTTTTATTGAATTTAGTTTTTCCAAATTTATATCTATCAATTGTTTATTATTTTTTAAGAAAATTTAAAAGAAGTATTAGTATATGAAAATTAGATTATTTAAACCTTCAGTTGGAAAATCAGAACTTAAATTAGTAAAAAAAACTTTTGATAAATCTTGGTTAGGATATGGTGAGAGTGTAAAAGAATTTGAGAATAAATGGAAAAAAAAATTTAATGTTAAAGAGGCCATTGCAGTAAATTCTTGCACAGCTGCACTTCACTCAGCCCTTGCAATTCACAAATTTAAAAAAAATAAAGAAGTTTTAGTACCAGCAATTTCATTTAGCGCAACAGCTGCAGTAACTTTATATTCGGGTTTGAAACCTAAATTTGTTGATGTAAACAAATATGATTTAAATATTAATTTTGAAGATCTGAAAAAAAAGTATACAAAAAATTGTGTAGCACTTATCCTTGTTCATATGGGCGGACATCCATGTGAATTAGAAAAAATTATACCTTGGGCTAGAAGAAAAAAAATCTTAATTATAGAGGATTGTGCCGAGACCTGTGGAGGCTCATATAAAGGAAAAAAACTTGGAACCTGGGGAGATTTAGGCTGCTATAGTTTTGAAGAAAAAAAAATTATGACCACTGGAGATGGTGGAATGATAAGCACCAATGATAAAAAAAAAGCTAAAAAACTTCGGTCATTTACATTTCATGGTTGGAATATAGATCCTTTTTCAAGACACAAAAAAAGTTTTAATAAAAAATTTAATAGTTGGGAATATGATATATCAGAACCAGGGTACAAATATAACATGAACAATCTTGTTGCCTCATTAGGTATTGCTCAATTAAATAAGTTAAAATGGTTAAACTCTTCAAGAGAAAAATTAATAAAATTTTATTTAAAAGAATTAGGTAATTTAAAAAACATTAAACCAACTCTACCTCATAATCTAAAAGACTCCTCTTATTGGATATTTTCTCTTAAGTGTAGCAAAAGAAATAGTTTTATAGAATTTCTAAAGGGCGAAGGTATTTCTACAAGTATTCATTTTAAACCTTTACAACTTCTAAAAGCGTATAAGAAATATAAACATCAAACACCCAATGCAAAAAAAATTTGGAAAGAGATTGTTACTTTACCACTTTTTCCAGAATTAAAATTTAAAGAAGTTAAATATATTTGTAGCAAAATTAGATATTTTGATAAGAATTATGCAAAATACTAATTCAAACAATATGAAAGTCATAATTTTATGTGGCGGTAAAGGTCAGAGAATTTCTAGCGAAACAGTAAAAAAACCCAAGCCATTAATTAAGATTGGCAAAATTCCAATTATAGAACATATTCTAAAAATCTTCCTAAAAAATAATTTTAATAATTTTTATCTTTTAGTTGGATATAAAGGCTATAAATTTAAAAAATATTTTGAAAAGAAAAAAAAATATAATGTTAAAATAATTAACACAGGTTTAAATACAGGAACTGCAGCAAGATTAAAGTTTATAAAAAAATTTTTAAAAAAAAATGAAAACTTTATGATGACATACGGTGATGGTGTTACTAATCAAAATTTAGAGAAATTAAAAAGCTTTCACATAAAAAAAAAAAGAATATGTACAATGACTATTGTTCGTCCACCAGCTCGTTTTGGCGAAGTCACAATAAAAAATGATTTTGTTTCAAATTTTAAAGAAAAAAGGCAAGTAAGCAGTGGTTGGATAAACGGAGGTTATATGGTTTTAAATCAAAAAATTTTTAAATATATATCAAATAAAAAATCAGAAATGCTAGAGCAAAAACCATTAGAAAAAATTTCTAAATTGAAAAACATAAGTGCATTCAAACATTTAGGTTTTTGGCAGTGCATGGATACACTCAGAGAAAAAGAATATCTCGATGAACTTTGTAAAAAAGGAAAATCTCCTTGGTTAGATTAGATAAATTTTTCAAAAAAAAGAAAGTTTTTATTACCGGTCACACAGGATTTAAAGGTTCATGGTTGGCTGAAACATTAATAACTTTTGGTTCGAACGTGAAAGGATATTCACTTCACGATGATAAAGTAAAATATTATAAAAAATTCATAAATTATAAAAAATTAAAGAGTATTTATGGAGATGTTTCTGATTACAAAAAACTACGAAAGGAAATTTTAAATTTTAAACCAGACATAATATTTCATTTAGCTGCTCAACCTTTAGTAATTGAAGGTTACAAAAACCCCTATCAAACATTTAAATCAAATTGTTTGGGAGTAATAAACATCTTAGACATTTCAAAAGAATTAAAATTTTTGAAATCAATTATAATTGTTACAACTGATAAATGTTATAAAATAAATAAAGGTAAGAAAATTTATAAAGAAAATGATGAATTGGGCGGTCTAGATCCATATAGTGCCTCTAAAGCTGCAGCTGAATTAATTTATTATCCTTATAAAAATTTCCTAGATAAAAATAAAATTGGAAGTGCAACGGTACGTGCAGGAAATGTTATTGGTGGTGGAGATTTTTCTGAAAATAGAATAATACCAGATTGTTATAAAGCTTTAGACAATAAATTACTAATTCTTCGAAATCCAAAATCAATTCGTCCATGGCAGCATATTCTTGATGTGATAAATGGATATCTAATTTTAAGCATGAGGCTTTGCTTTAATCCAAAAAAATATTCTGGATCATGGAATTTTGGTCCTTCTGAGAAAGAAAAAACGGTGAAAAAAGTTGCTGAAGAATTCAGAAAAAATTCCAAAACAAAATTTAAAATTAAAATTTTAAAAAAAAGGAAAGATTATAAAGAAAGTGAGATACTTAAGTTAGACAGCAATAAAGCTAAAAAATTTTTAAAGTGGAAACAAAATTTAAATTTTAAAAATATGCTCAGAATTACTGTTGACTGGTATACTCAATATTATTTCAAAAAAAATTGTAAAGTGTTGACCCAAAGTCAAATTAAAAAATTTTTTAATATCTATTAATGAAAACTGATAAAGTTTCAGTGTTGATGACAGTTTATAACACTGCAAAGTACTTAGATAGATCAATTAATTCCATTATTAAGCAAACATATAAAAATTTTGAACTTATCATTGTAGATGATGGATCTGAGGACAACTCTAAGAAAATTATTAGTAGTTATAAAAATAAAAAGATAAAAAAATTTTTTTTAAAAAAAAATGTCGGAAGGATTAACGCTCTTAAATATGCAATTAAAAAAAGCTCTGGAAAATATATTGCAATTTTAGACTCTGACGATGTTTCAAATACTAATCGTTTAAACACCCAAGTAAAATTTTTTAAGAGTAAAAAAGAAATAATGCTCATAGCATCAAAGGTAACCTTTATAGACGACAAAAATAATAAATTATTTTCTTATCCAAAAAAATTTGATGCAATTAATTATAATGAGGTAGTCCATTTTAGAAATATTTTTCCATTTTCCACAGTGATGTTTAGACGAGAAGTGCTTAAAAATGTGCCTTTATTTTCAAGAAAAATTAAATATGCATTTGACTATGATTTTGTTTTACGAGTGAAGAAGAAATATAAGATATTTCTTATACCAAAAATTTTAGGTCAATTTACTAGAAGAGAAAATAGTCTTACAACTAATGAAAATTTATCTTTTCAAAGAATCTCTGATTTAATAAATATTTTAAATTATTCAAAAAATAATTTTAACCTGACTTTAAAAATAAAAATTTTAGTTAATACGAAAATTTTTCTTGAAAATATTTTCTTACTAATATGTAGATTTAAAAATTTCATCAAATAATATTATGAAAAAAATTTTGATCATGGGTCTCCCTGGTGCAGGTAAAACTACTTTAGCAAAAATGTTAGTAGAAAAATTAAATGCAAATTGGCTTAACGCTGATCAAATTAGAAAAGAGTACAATGATTGGGATTTTTCGGACAAAGGTAGAGTAAGACAAGCAAAACGGATGAACATAAAAGCTGAAAAATTAAAGAAAGAAGGAAAGATTGTAGTTGCAGATTTTATCTGCCCAACTCAAGAAACAAGAAAAATCTTTAATGCAGATGTAATAGTTTGGATGGACACGATAAATGAAGGCAGATTCGAAGATACAAATGAACTGTTTTCTCCACCGAAAAAATTTGATTTTAGAGTTACGGAAAAGAACGCTGAAATCTGGTCTGAAAAAATAGTTAAAAAATTAAATTTAAAGTAATATAAATATATTTAAGATATACGGGCGCATAGTTCAGTGGTAGAACGCTACGTTGACATCGTAGAGGTCATAAGTTCAATTCTTATTGCGCCCACCAGTCTGAAAGTTAATGAGTTTGCAAATTATTTAATAATGTAATATTTTATAGGAATTACGTTTATGAATTTTGGAAAAATATTTAAAAAAAAAGGCTATTTAATAGTTGATCAAATTTTAAACGAAAATCAATTAAAAGAATTAAGAGCTGATTTAAGTAAAGAATTTAATGATAGAAAAACTTTTGGAATTTTTTTACATCAATTAAAAAATAAATCGTTAGCTCTTAAAATTTTATCATTATTTAAAAACGATAAATTAAAAACACAATTAAACTCGTTAAAGGAATATTATGGTAAGAATGCATCTTTGTTACCTAGATTTGAAATTGTAAAAAATTATCATGTAAACTTAAAAGAAAATCACGGATGGCATAGAGATTGTGGAGGAGAATTAAAATATAAATATTGTAAAAATATTTTATATAATAAGAAATACTTATTTTCAAAAGTGGGTATATATTTGCAAGAGAATAATGATTACGGAGGAAGTATCGATATTATCAAAAATTCTCATTTGTACTTTTCAAGTTTTTTAAGCATTTATAGAAAATTTAAAGCCATACCACTTCGATTTGTAATGTTAATCCACAGTAAATTAAACCGACTGTATAATCTTATGTCCGAAAGTCTTTTTATGTTTTTTTTGAATGCTGAAAAATTACTTCCCAAAAAAGGATCGGCAATTATTTTTGATACAAGATTAATCCACAGAGGAAGCCCAATCTCAAAAAAAAAATACAATGAAGTTAAATTTAATAAAGGAACCTATCAAGCATCATTAGAAGAGAAAAATAATAAATATACTATTTACTGTCATTTCGGATCCTCCGAGTCCGTTGACTCACTGATGTACGATTTGACCAAAAGACAAAATAATAAGGATGAAATGCATTTATGGATAGAACAATTAAATTTTATCTCTTCTCTAGACAAAGAACTTTATGTAGAAATAAATCAGGTAATAAAACCCATCTCAGAAAAGTATCTTTAAAATATTTAGGAAATTATAGATAATATTAGTTTAATTTGATGTTTACATTGGGAATTGAAACTATTATAAAAACGTGCCTGGTAATTATTGCGAAGGGGCCACACCCGATCCCATCCCGAACTCGGAAGTTAAGTCCTTCAGCGCCGATGGTACTTTGTCTTAAGATATGGAAG
>MDTC01000372.1_pt1 | contig 35018 bp, 31 predicted proteins | sample 811181 | NCBI WGS metagenome assembly MDTC01 (sample SAMN05326644, study PRJNA326480) | marine metagenome | isolation source: seawater | place: Pacific Ocean: North | collected 2011
ACTTGGGCGAAAGTGGCGGAATTGGTAGACGCGCTGGATTTAGGTTCCAGTATCGAAAGATGTGAGAGTTCGAGTCTCTCCTTTCGCACCAATATTTGAGGGCGATGCTGTGCCCGGGCCTGGCAATAGAAAGTAAGGCCAAATAGATTTCAAATAGGTAAATTAAGATGCAAGTAACTCTGGAAACAACTTCTAACCTGGAGCGGAAAATGCGAATCAGCGTTCCCTCCGAGCGGGTCGAGACGCAAGTTGATGCTAAACTGAAACAGGCAGCCGGTCAGGCGAATATCAAGGGATTCCGGCCCGGCAAGGTGCCCATGCGGGAAGTCAAGCGGCGGTTCGGCGATGGCATTCGTCAGGAAGTTTCGAGCGAGCTGATGCAGTCGTCGTTCAGTGAGGCTATTGTGAAGGAAGAAGTTTCCCCCGCTGGTTCACCAGTCATCGAGGATGTGACCATGGAAGCCGGAAAGGACCTTGAGTTCACCGCTATATTTGAGGTTTTTCCTGAGATTGAGCTGGGTGATTTTGGCGAAGTGACAGTCGAGAAACCGGCTGCCGAGATTACCGAAGATGATCTCGACGCCATGATTGAGAAACTGCGGGATCAGCGCAAGGGTTATGCTGAAGTTGATCGTGTCAGCAAGGCGGACGACAGGGTCAATATCGATTTCGAGGGCTTTATCGACGGAGAAGCCTTTGATGGTGGCAAGGGAGATGCTGCAGACGTGGTGATCGGGTCAGGCAGCATGATCCCGGGTTTTGAAGACGGGCTGATAGATCGAAGCGCCGGCGAGGAAATGGACCTCGAGCTGAAATTCCCGGAAAAGTACCAGTCGGAAAACCTGGCCGGAAAGGAGGCTCTTTTCAAGGTCAAGGTCAACAAAATTGAAGAACAGGAACTCCCCGATCTCAATGAACTTTTTTTCAAGCAGTTCGGTGTTGAGGAAGGCGGCATGGAAGCATTCAGGACTGAAGTCCGCGGCAATATGGGCAAGGAACTGGAAGCTGCCCTTAAATCAAAAGTGAAGGAGCAGGTGTTCGATGGGTTGATCGCAATCACCGGTGTTGAAATTCCAAAGGCACTGGTTTCAAACGCGATAGATCAGATGCGCCAGGAAGCAGTACAGCAGTTTGGTGGTGGTCAGAATATCGACCCTTCGGTTCTGCCTGTTGAGATGTTCGAGACCCAGGCGCAAAAGCGGGTCAAGCTGGGACTGATTGTTAATGCAATAATCGAAAAGCTGGAGCTTAAAACTGATGATGACAAGGTCAAGAGCGTTATCGAAGATATGGCCAGTTCCTATGAAGACCCTGAACAGGTCGTTAACTATTATTACGGTAATGAGCAGCAACTGAACCAGGTTCAGAATATGGTGCTGGAAGAACAGGTTGTTGACAGCGTGCTTGAGAAGGCAAAAGTAAGCGAAGTTGAAATGCCCTATGAGGAAGCGATCAAACCGAATGAGCCAGCCGCTGAAGATCCTGCTGCAGAAGGTCCCGCAGACAAAGAACCAGTTGCAGAAGCCGCCGATGGCGAGGCAGATGCGCCGGTAGGCGATGAAGGCGAAGACTCTGCCTGATCATTTCTGGTACGCTGAATCAATCGAAAAGCGTGTATTTTGTCTATTCAGGGTACCGTTTGTCTGCTGGCAGAGAATATTCACAAAGCAGGGATTGAAGTTTCCCCCAAAATCCTCATTATTTAAACCCTGCCAGGTATAATTTAATTACACTGGACCAATTTAGAGGCTACGAGATGAGCAGAGTTGAAGATAGACTAGTTCCTGAAACCAGAGGCCTTGGGCTAGTGCCGATGGTCCTTGAACAGACCGCTAGGGGAGAGAGGTCCTACGATATTTATTCGCGTCTGCTCAAGGAACGAATTATATTTGTCGTTGGCCCCATTGATGACCATGTAGCAAACTTGGTGGTTGCACAGATGCTGTTCTGTGAATCAGAAAATGCCGACAAGGACGTACAACTCTATATCAATTCTCCCGGTGGTTCCGTGACCGCAGGCCTTGCCATCTATGACACCATGCAGTTCATCAATTGTGATGTCAGCACAATGTGCATTGGCCAGGCTGCCAGCATGGGAGCTTTCCTACTTGCCGGGGGCACGAAGGGAAAACGATTTTGCCTGCCAAATTCACGTGTCATGATTCATCAGCCGAGTGGTGGTTCCCAGGGGCAGGCGTCGGATATTGAGATTCAGGCGAAGGAAATACTCTATTTGCGTCAGCGAATGAATGAAATCATGGCGCAACATACGGGCAAAACACTGGAAGAAATAACCCTGGATACTGAGCGGGATTTCTTTCTCACGGCCCCTGAGGCTGAGGCCTACGGCCTGATAGACCATGTTCAGGAACCCAGGTCAACTGAGCTGACGGCGGTAATTTAATTGGGGTTCTTGTTCTAGTTACACTTCTGATTTGGAATATTTTTTAATTAATGATAAAAAGAGCTAGGTGGGTGCGTGATTACGTCGTCAAAGCCGGGTATCAACACCGATAGCACTTAATATATTTTGAGGGATTTGTATGTCCGATGATCATGATGGCAGTGGAGACGGCAAGCTTCTACACTGTAATTTCTGTGGCAAGAGCCAGCATGAAGTCCGCAAGTTAATTGCGGGTCCATCAGTTTATGTCTGCGATGAGTGCGTGGAGTTGTGCAACGATATTATTCGTGAAGAGCTCCAGGAAAGTACAGAAGAGGCGGAAAACAAAAAGTTACCGACGCCGCAGGAAATTAACCATATTCTCGACGAATACGTCATCGGCCAGGGCTGGGCGAAAAAGGTACTGTCCGTTGCGGTGTATAACCACTACAAGCGCCTGAACTATTCCGGCAAGAAAGATGACGTCGAGTTGCAGAAGAGCAACATCCTGCTTATTGGACCAACCGGTGTTGGTAAAACCCTGCTGGCTGAAACACTAGCCAGACTGTTAGATGTACCTTTCACTATCGCCGACGCCACCACCCTGACCGAAGCCGGATATGTTGGTGAGGACGTTGAGAACATTATTCAAAAATTGTTGCAGCGATGTGACTATGATGTTGAAAAGGCCCAGGTTGGTATCGTCTACATCGATGAAATTGACAAGATCTCCAGAAAGAGTGAAAACCCTTCTATTACCCGGGATGTTTCGGGAGAGGGTGTTCAGCAGGCCTTGCTGAAGTTAATAGAAGGTACGATTGCATCGGTTCCGCCCCAGGGAGGTCGCAAGCACCCGCAGCAGGAATTCCTGCAGGTTGACACCACCAATATCCTGTTTATCTGCGGCGGTGCATTTGCTGGACTCGACAAGGTGATACTCGATCGCTCTGTAAAAAGCAGTATTGGCTTTGGCGCCAGCATTGAAACCGAGGCGACTAAACAGAATCTCGGCGAGACTCTGCGGGAAGTTGCACCGGAAGATCTTGTTCGATATGGCCTGATTCCCGAGTTCGTTGGACGCTTGCCTGTTCTGGCTACACTGGACGAACTGGATGCGGATGCACTGGTTAAGATACTGACCGAGCCAAAGAATGCCTATACCAAGCAGTACGCGAAACTGTTTGAGATGGAAGACGTAGAGATTGATTTTCGGGAAGACGCCCTGGTCAGCATTGCCAAGCGAGCCATGGATCGAAAAACCGGAGCCCGCGGACTCAGGTCCATACTTGAAGCCGTATTGCTCGAAGTCATGTACCGGATTCCATCTGAAAGTGACGTATCTAAGGTTGTGGTTGATGAGAACGTGATCAACGGTACCTCTGAGCCCATGCTCATTTACGAGAACCAGGACCAGAAGAAGGTTTTGCCCGAATAGCCGGTAACGCTGCGACTCGCGCAAATATAACGATAAAACGATAAAAGGGAGCCTTTTGGCTCCTTTTTGATTGAAAACCACCCTAAATCACTTGATCCAGCTGGCATTCACTGGAACATAGACTTCGACTGAGTGCCAGGAGCCCGTATGACATCGTTGAAAGATGTGCCGATAGTTACCTTGCGAGACATGGTGGTGTACCCACACGGGGTCCAGCCCCTTTTTATCGGCACCGAAAAATCAATCCGTGCACTTGAGTATGCGCAACAGCAGGACAAGTCGAAGCAGGTACTGCTGGTCGCTAAAAGGGACCCGGAGAATGAAGAACCCGGCATAGGCGACCTGTTCCGTTTTGGGACAATCGCAACCATATTGCAACTGATTCGCCTCCCGGACAAAACAGTGAAAATCCTGGTAGAGGGCGGGCACCGCGCAGAAATAACCGAAATACGTGATACAGACAGCTTTTTCGCAGGTGATGTCAACCTTGTTGAGGAGGATGAACTGGGTACCAGTGAGTCTGAAGCCCTGGTGCATTCCCTGATGTCCGTATTTGATCAATATGTCCAACTGAGTAAAAAAGTACCGCCTGAAGTCATGACGTCCCTGTCAAATGTCGATGAACCCAGTCGGCTGGTGGATACCATTGCCGCCCAGTTGAACCTACAGTTGGATGAGAAACAGCAGATCCTGGAAATGGTCGCTCTGACAGCGCGGGCCAACCATATGCTCAAGATACTGGAGGCTGAGATAGATCTCTTCGGCGTTGAGAAACGGATCCGCGGCCGGGTGAAGAAGCAGATGGAGAAAAGCCAGCGAGAGTACTACCTGAACGAGCAGATGAAGGCGATTCAAAAAGAACTCGGTGACCTGGATGATGTGCCCAATGAGATGGAAGACATCCAGAAGCGGCTGCAGGAGTCCGGCATGCCCAAGGAGGCCAAGGACAAGACATCGGCAGAAATCAGCAAGCTGAAGATGATGTCGCCCATGTCCGCCGAGGCAACGGTTGTCAGGAGTTACATAGACTGGATGTTGAATACGCCCTGGAAAAAGCGCTCCAGGGTACGAACCGATATTGCGGCGGCGGAAGATGTGCTCGAAGCCGATCACTATGGCCTCGAAGAGGTCAAGGAACGCATCCTGGAGTACCTGGCAGTGCAGAAGCGGGTCAGGAAGATAAAGGGGCCTGTGCTGTGCCTGGTTGGCCCCCCCGGAGTCGGTAAGACATCCCTTGGCGAGTCCATCGCCGGGGCGACTAATCGTAAATTTGTGCGAATGGCACTCGGCGGTGTCCGGGATGAGGCCGAGATTCGAGGTCACCGGCGAACCTACATCGGTTCAATGCCTGGAAAAATCATCCAGAAACTGTCCAAGAGCGGTGTCAGGAATCCCTTATTCCTGCTCGATGAAATTGACAAGATGGGACAGGACCATCGAGGTGACCCGGCTTCCGCGCTCCTGGAAGTCCTGGACCCGGAACAGAACAATACCTTCAACGATCATTACATGGAGGTGGACTACGATCTATCCGAGGTTATGTTTATCTGTACCTCCAACTCAATGAATATTCCTGCACCCCTGATGGACAGAATGGAGATCATCCGAATCCCAGGGTACACGGAGGACGAAAAGGTCAATATCGCTCAACGCTACCTGATTCCCAAGCAGATCAAGAACAACGGACTGAAGAAAGGTGAACTGGATATTACTGAAGCAGCGGTGACGGATCTCATACGCTACTACAGTCGGGAAGCGGGCGTCAGGGGGCTGGAGCGGGAGATTGCCAAGATCTGTCGAAAGGTCGTCAAGGAATGTGCCTTGAGTGATGAGGATGCCGAAGGCACCCTGGTCGTAGAGGGAGAGCAACTGGAGGAATATTCAGGCGTCCGCAAGTTCAGTTTTGGACGTGCAGAGGAAGAGGATCAGGTGGGTCAGGTGACGGGTCTTGCGGTGACCAGCGTTGGCGGAGAACTGCTTACCATTGAAGCGGCTGCCGTTAAAGGGAAGGGGACACACACCAGGACAGGCTCCCTCGGAGATGTCATGCAGGAGTCCATTCAGGCAGCCCTGACCGTTGTTAGGAGCAGATCTGAGGTCCTTGGTATCAGCGCCGATTTTCACGAGAAATATGATTTGCATATTCACATGCCGGAAGGTGCTACGCCCAAAGACGGGCCCAGTGCCGGGATAGCCCTGTGTACGGCCATGGTATCCGTACTGACGGGGATACCGGCGCGGTCGGCGGTCGCCATGACCGGGGAAATTACCCTTCGCGGCCAGGTACTTCCGATTGGTGGACTGAAGGAAAAACTGCTTGCGGCTCATCGTGGCGGGATTAAGGAAGTCCTGATTCCTGATGAGAATCAGCGGGATTTGAAGGAGATACCGGACAATATCAAGGGTGAGATTGACATCAAACCAGTGAAATGGATTGATGAAGTTCTGGAGATTGCATTGCAGAGAGTGCCTGAACCCCTGGAGCCAGAAACGGTGAACGAGGAAGATAAGACTGCGGAATCAGACGAAGACCACAGAATTAGCGCTCATTAGGACATTTACCTTGACCGGATTTTACTCAGTTGGTATAAAGTTCAAATAGGCAAGGGGTACCGCAAAGGGAAGTGCAAAAAATTAAACAACGACCACTAAAAAGGGGTATTGAGTGAATAAACAAGAACTGATTGAGAACATTGCCGCATCTGCTGATATTACCAAGGCAGCAGCGGGGCGAGCGCTGGATTCCATGATTGCTTCGGTGACTGGCTCACTAAAAGGTGGGGAATCTGTAGTACTAGTAGGTTTTGGGACTTTTTCAGTCCGGGACCGTGCTGCAAGAACCGGTCGTAACCCTCAAACGGGTGAAGAGATTCAGATTTCTGCTGCAAAGGTACCGGCATTTAAGGCGGGCAAAGCTTTAAAGGATGCTGTTAACGGCTAACGGGCTTTTCCGATTACATAAGCGTTGCTTAAGAACGCTTTCTAAATGGCGCATTTTTGATGCGCCATTTTTTGTTTGTTACTTACTGACTGTTTACTACAGATCGGTTGTTACAGAGAAAGGATCAGAATCAATTTACTAGCTTTTCAAGGCTTTTAACCAGCTAGACAAAGCTGCGGGCGTACAACATAGCGGCTCTGCGGTAGCGGTACAAACTCACGAGGAATGAGATGGCAATTCAGCGAATGCGTGATCAATCGGATGGTATCGTCGCCAAAATTATAGTCGGCTTGATCATCGTCGTATTCGCGCTCTTTGGCTTTGGTTCCATTACGACTTTTCTGGCGCCCGTGGCCAAGGTTGCAACTGTAAATGGGGCAGACATCAGTCAACAGGAAATGGAAATCGCTGTTGAGAGAAACCGCAGGATCATGCTAGCCCAGGATGTTGCTCCGGGAGATATCGATGAAGATGCTCTGCGTGGTGATGTCTTAAGAACACTGATCAACAGGGAACTGCTCAGCCAGCAAACGGTTGCACTTGACCTGGAGTTTAGCGATTCAGCCCTAGACGCTGAGATAGTGACGACGGAAATTTTTCAGACAGAAGGTGTGTTCGATCCGCAGCAGTTTCAGCGTGTCATTAGCAGCGTCGGCTACACGCCGACCTCCTATCGCGAGGAAATCCGCCTGGACAAGGAGTTTGGGCAGATAAATTCAGCTATTCGCGGTTCTGCTTTCATGACGAAGGAGTCAGTGCAGCGAGCAGGGAGTCTCGCCCAGCAGACCAGAGATATAGCCTACCTCAGGGCAGATGTTGACCAGCTGTTCGATAAGGTGGTCGTCGACGAAAACGAAGTGCAGGCCTACTATGACGCCAATACTGGTGAGTATTTCAGTGAAGAGACGGTTGATATTGAGTACCTCGAACTAAAGCTGAAGGATCTGTTGCCGGATGTTGAGTTCGAAGAGTCCGAGCTGGTTGCTTTTTACGATGATACCCGCGATATCTATACGGAGAATGAACGGCGCAAGGCTGCCCACATTCTGATCGAGGTTTCCGATGAAGTTTCCGAATCCGCGGCCAAGGAAAGTGTCGATGCAATTTATGCTCGCATTGTCGATGGTGAAGATTTTGCGACCCTCGCCAAAGAATTCTCAACGGACCAGGGCAGTGCCGAACAAGGTGGTGAACTTGGTTTTGGTGAAGCAGGAACCTATGTTGAGGAATTCGAAGCAGCGCTCAATAACCTGTCCATTAGTCAGGTATCAAAACCCGTTCTGACGGAATTTGGTTACCACATCATCAAACTGCTTGACCTGGAAGAAGAAAAAGTACCGACCCTGGATGAGATCAGACCCAGGATAGAAGAAGATTTCAGGGAGTCACTGGCAGCAGATATTTTCGTGACTAAGTCCGCCAGGCTTGATGAGCTTGCCTTTGAATCCCAGGATCTGGCAGATCCTGCGGCTGACCTGGACCTGGAAATCAAAACCACGGGACATGTCAGCAGGAAAGCTGGCAACGGTATAGCCGCTACACCGGGCGTTATGGAAGCGGCGTTCAGCGCCGATGTGCTCCTCGACGGCAATAACAGCGGTGTCATTGAAATCAACTCCAACAAACATGTTGTGGTGCGAATCAAGGAGCATAGGGCAAGTGAAGTGAAGCCGGTAGACACGGTTAGCGTGACCATTCGTGATCTCCTGCTTCGGGAGAAGGCGACCAAACTAGCAGAAAGCCAGGTGAAGGAGATGGTCAGCATGCTCGAGGGTGGTTCAATTACACGCTATGTTGCTGATCAGTATGGACTGAAGTGGGAGGTTACCGGTGAGGCTCGCCGAAATCATCCTGGAATGGATGTGGACATCAATCGTGGTGCTTTTTCACTGCCTAAGCCGCAACCAGGAAAAAAGTCTGTGGGCTATGCCTTACTGGCGGATGGAGATGCTGCCGCCATCAGTGTTACCAATGTCAGGAACAAGAGCGATGATGAAACTGGAGACGTTGAGCAGGCCAGCCTGGCTCGAATCCTTGGTGATAGGCAGGGTACGCTGGACTATCAGGACTTCCAGGACAGCCAGAACCAATCTGCAGACATCAGTCGCGTAAACTGATCTGGCCCAAACCAAGGGCCTGCTACTCCGTCACCGTCACATCAACGAACAGGGTGATTTTGTCCCCTGGCTGAAGGTATTTTCGACCGTTCAGGGATTCATTCCATCCCTTGATCTTGTTCACCGACAAATTAAATTTATCGGCGATGAGTGACAATGATTCACCCCGGCGAACCCGGTAGTTCACCTTTCTGATCACGTCCTGGCGCGGCTCCAAACTGGCGCCAGGCACGAAGGAAAGAGAGGGGGCAGAGGAAATACTGGTATTGAATATAGCTAGTTCCATCCCTGGATAGAGAACAGATGTGGTGCCCATGCCGTTCCACTTCGCCAGTTCTCTCATGCCAACATTAAACCGGCGCGATATGTCCCAGAAGCTATCCCCGCTTTTTACCCTGTACTGGATCGGCTTCTTGCCGTACTTGCTCTCATAGTACTTTTGGTCGGTCTCCAGCCTTGCCTGGGAAGTCATGGGGTAAGAAGCAGCCTTAGAAGCCATGGGTATGGTCAATGAATCTCCCGCCCTGATTATACTGCCCTTGATGTTATTGGTTGCCCTGATGGCACTGACGGTCGTTCTGTAGCCGGTAGCGATCGTGCCGAGGGTTTCGCCGGCGCGGATCTTGTGGCGCTTCCAGGCAAGCCTCTGGGTCGCAGGTAGCTCGGCCAGGGCGAGTGAAAACGCCTCGACTCTTTCAACTGGTACCAGCAGGTGGTGAGGTCCATCGGGATGCGTAGACCACTGGTTGAATCCAGGGTTGAGGTGATAGAGCTCTTTACTTGAAATACCTGCCAGCTCCGCTGCCCGTGCTAGATCGAGCTGTGAGTCAATGTTGACCTTAGTCCAGTAGGCCCTGTTCTCAATGTCCTTGAGTTCTATCCCATAGGTCTCAGGGTGCGCGATAATCTCACTGATGGCAAGCAGGCGTGGGATGTAGGATTGGGTCTCCCTGGGAACCTTGAGAGACCAGTAGTCAGTTGCTTTTCCTTCCCGCTTGTTGCGCCTGATCGCGGTCCCGAGGTTGCCCTCTCCGGCGTTGTAGGCGGCAAGTGCAAGGAGCCAGTCCTTACCCATTAGCTTGTGCAGTTTTTGCAGATAGTTGATTGCGGCCTGGGTCGAGTCCGGGACATCCCTGCGTCCGTCATACCACCAGTCAATTCGCAATCCATACGTTCTGGCGGTGGAGGGGATGAACTGCCACAGGCCGGAGGCCCGACCGTGAGAATAGGCGAAGGGATCGAAGGCGCTCTCGATAACTGGAAGTAGCGCTATTTCAAGGGGCATATCATGCGCTTCCAGTGCTTCCACTATATAAAAGAGGTGGCGGTGCGCTCTATTCACCACACGATCAAGATACTCAGGGTGCTTGCTGAAATACTCGATTTCCCACTTGACCCGCCTGCGGTCAGTTTCATGGTCGAGTTGAAAACCGTTACGAACCCTCTGCCATAGGCCAACCGATACTGGTGGAGTGGTTTCATCCTCTTGGTTGCCTGAGGGAGCTTCGACCTGATCCTCTGCAGACAGGGTGCTGGTGAACTGGGTGTCTGTGTTTTCCGCTGTGTCCTCAAGCTGTGTACTCTCAAGAACTGTATTCTCAAGAGCTGGCCCGGCGGGCACATCGGCGTCGCGGGCGGGCGTGATCTGGGAGGTGCAGCCAGACAGGAGTAACGACAGTACTACCGTCAGTTGGTTTCTCTTGGGTGAGGGCATAGCGAGCGGTTGACACTTTATATTCGTCGCGCATTATAACCCGATTTTGCGGATGTACGGCTAGTCACCGGCATAGTAGAACAATTGTCCAGAGTAGCCATGACGATAACCGAAATTCCCCCTATAATACTGTTGAGATCACTTAACTCGAGTTTAATCTTGAAAGACGAGGTATTGGGCAATAGCCTGCAGCAAATAAGGGACTGGTATGCAACACCCCTGGGCGCTGAATTGCTGGAAACGGAGTCGGCGATCCTGGAGCAACTGCTGGCAGGCCTGTTTGGCTATCACCTCCTGCAGGTTAGCGTACAGGAACAGGAGCTGTTTTCGGCAAGCCCGATCCAGAACAAGGTTACCCTCGGTCTGACACAACATGATCAGAGTCCGTTTTATGCCCAGCCCACGGAACTTCCCCTCGAGAATGATGGTACCGATGTGGTTCTCGTCCACCACCTTCTGGATTTTGTTGACTCGCCCCAGGAGGTGCTCCGGGAATTAACCCGGGTCGTGTTGCCATCCGGGTACCTGATCATTGTAGGTTTCAACCCCTTTAGTTTATGGGGCATGTGGAAAATGATGGCATCCTGGCGAAAGTTACCCCCCTGGAATGGGCAGTTCATACGCCCGGGACGCCTGATGGATTGGATGAACCTTCTCAACTTCAAGATTGATCGTGCCCGGTTCTGTACCTATGGCCTACCGCGGGCCCACAGTGATCAAAGTAAACCGGATTTTTCCAAGGGCCTCAGCAGAAATGCCAGCTTCCCCGTCGGCGCCGTATATGTGATAGTGGCCAGCAAGCAAGTTGGCTCCATGACGCCCATTCGCCCAGTGTGGAAGTCACGCCAGGCCTTTGGGCAGTTGAGCGTTGTTCGTCGCACGGTCAATCGGGACTTACTTTCAGGCAAAGATCTGCTTTCAACCAAAGATCTGAAGGGAACACCGCAGGACTAATTTGGAACCCCTTGTAGAAATATTTACCGATGGCGCATGTCGAGGAAATCCCGGTCCCGGTGGATGGGGTGTGCTGCTTCGCTTTAACGACCATGAAAAGGAACTCTGGGGCGGCGAAGCGCTGACCACTAACAACCGGATGGAATTGCTCGCGGCTATTAGGAGTCTTGAGGCGCTCAAGACGAAATGCAGGGTTGAGCTGACCACTGATTCTGAGTATGTGCGCCAGGGGATAACCAACTGGATTCATAACTGGAAAAAACGGGGGTGGAAAACCGCGAGTAAAAAGCCCGTTAAGAACCAGGACCTGTGGCAGATGCTTGATGAACTGACGTCGAACTTTGACATCCAGTGGCATTGGGTAAAAGGACACAGTGGTCATCGCGAGAATGAACTGGTGGATGGCCTGGCTAACCGTGGTATCGAAGAACTGGCGGTTGATTCATGAGGCAGATTGTACTGGATACAGAGACAACCGGGCTTGAGGTTGCACAGGGTCATCGCATCCTGGAAATCGGATGTGTTGAAATCGTAGGCCGCAGAATCACTCAAAAACAGTTTCATCACTACATAAACCCTGAGCGCGAAATCGATGAAGGTGCCCTCCGGGTTCACGGTATCAGCCAGGAATTTTTAGCCGACAAACCGCTATTTGGCGATATATGGAAATCATTTATCGATTTTGTGGAGGGGGCCGAGCTGATCATTCACAACGCCGCCTTTGACCTTGGCTTTATAGACAATGAGATGCAGTTGCTTGCACCAGGGAATGGCTCCATATTGGACCATTGTTCCTTCGTTGATAGCCTTGAGCTTGCTCGCAATAAGCACCCGGGGCAAAAAAATAGCCTGGATGCCCTCTGCAAGAGATACAATGTTGATAGCTCCCAACGGGAGCTTCATGGTGCACTGCTGGATGCTGAAATACTTGCGGATGTCTATCTGCTGCTCACTGGTGGGCAGGCAACGCTCGGTCTGGGCGATGAGGGGCAGGATAGCGTCACCAAATCCAGGAAACGAGTAAAGCGGGACAGACCGCCCCTCAAAGTGATTCTGGCCAGCGAAGATGAGTTGGTACGTCACAGTGAAAAACTGGACAAGCTCGATGCTGCCTCCGAGTCTGGTTGTGTCTGGAAACAGCTCGAAACATGAGGTCCCATTTATGATGACCGCATGGCCTGACCCAAATACAGATTTTGTCTCTGGCGTTTTGGCCCCCGATGAATACGGGGAGGCGTGGTTTTTTGTATTCGTAGACAATGACATATTACTCCGATTTGATGAGCAGGGCGTTTTTCAACCCTTGTCCGGTGGTGATGAGTCCCTGGTTGAATCACTTTCCCTGAAGGAACATTTTATGGGAATGCTGGGAGATACGGCCTGTTTTGCCGTTGAAGGGCAACGGAGTGCCGCCCATCAATTCGGTGGTTTGCGGAGCATATTTGAAGCATCTGATAATCTGTTGCTTGCCATGGCGGGCCGGGCGCAGCAAATATGCCAGTGGTACAGGGATCACCAGTACTGCGGCAAGTGCGGGGACAAGGCCATAGAACTGGAAGGCGACAGGGCAATGCACTGTGAGCGGTGCGCCGTATCTTCTTACCCCCGGCTTTCGCCATCCATCATTGTCCTGGTGCACCGGGGGGCAGAAGTATTACTGGCGCGCAATCACAATTTTCCCGAAGGTATGTACAGCACCCTGGCTGGTTTTGTAGACCCGGGCGAATCGATTGAAGAAACGGTGGTGCGTGAAGTCAGGGAGGAGGTTGGTTTGAAGGTGGGCAACCTTGAATACCTTGGAAGCCAGCCCTGGCCCTTTCCTAATTCCCTGATGCTGGGCTTTCACGCGGCGTATGAATCTGGAGACATTGTGCTTCAGGAGGAAGAGATTGCTGACGCTCAATGGTTCGCACTGGACAAACTGCCGGCCATCCCCGGCAAAATGGCGATTTCACGCTGGCTGATAGACGACTATCTTTACCGGAATGGTGTGGTGTAGCACTTTTTTCTCTGTTGACCAAGCTAAACCTGCGGTGGCCTTTCCGATAGTTATCAGTTGTACACCGGGTTGAATAGTCCGGCAGCTAATTTTCAGTGGCATCGGCTCGGCGCCCCCGTCCATTTCTGGGGCTAGCCACATGAGATCAGGCTAACTAGTCCTGAATCTCATAGCCAAATGCCGGCTCGGCCCGTCTGAACAGGTACAGAATCAACTGGCTGAGCACGATGTTGCCATCAGCCCGATAGCTGCCATCCATGAAGGCGTTCATGCCATCCATTGAGCCGTCGAGCAGGTTCCAACAGGTCGCATGGTCCTTTATATAGAGGGTGATGGTTGGCTGTCTGGCCTCCCCGGGGCTGAACTCGAAACTGGTGCCCTCTACTTCCAGGTGGAAGGGCTCGCCGGAATCAAACAGAAACTGGAAGCTCGCCTGCTGTCGTTGCAGAAATGCCGGTTGGAAATGTGGGGCCATTTCGGCGCTCCTGTCGGCAAGGGTCTGTGTCAGCATGGCATGGTTCAAGGTGAGTTTCGATTATTCTAGCGATTCACCCTGTATCTGCCAATTGTGGGAAGCGGGTATCTCGACAATCGGAGGGCTCGAATGTGATAGCATTGCGCTTCGTTCGAATCCGGAGTGCATTTAGATTGGAATTTCTGCTTGAATACGGCCTGTTTCTGGCCAAGACAGTTACCCTGCTGCTATCAATATTGGTCATCATTATTGTCATGGTTGGTGTTGGTCAAAAGAACAAGCAAACAGACAAGGGGCATATCGAGGTTAAGAGCATCAACGATGCCGTGGATAACATCACCCATAGTTTGAAGCAGATGGTACTGAACCCCGAGATGCGCAAGATTGAGCTCAAATCAGAAAAGAAAAAGCTGAAGGAGGAGCAGAAAACCCGCAAGAAAGACGCAAAGGAAGGCGCTGAGCCACGCGGGCGTGTGTTTGTAGTGGAGTTCGAAGGAGATGTTCAGGCCTCCGCAGTGGCTGGTTTGCGTGAAGAGGTCACGGCGATTCTGGCCATTGCCGATGAAGGTGATGAGGTTATTATTAAGCTGGAAAGCCCCGGCGGCATGGTCCACAGCTACGGGCTTGCGGCATCGCAGCTACAGCGAATAGTTTCACGAAAGGTATCCCTGACGATCGCGGTAGATAAGGTGGCGGCAAGTGGTGGCTACATGATGGCGTGTATTGGCACCAAAATAATAGCTGCACCCTTTGCGCTGCTTGGCTCCATCGGAGTTGTCGCCCAGATCCCAAATTTCCACCGGCTGCTGAAGAACAAGGATGTCGATGTGGAAGTCCTGACCGCTGGAGAATATAAACGTACGCTGACGATGTTCGGAGAGAATACGGATAAAGGGCGTGAAAAATTTATCGAAGAACTGGAAGACGTTCACACCCTGTTTAAGGATTTCGTCTCAGATAACCGGCCGTCCGTTGATATGCAAAAAGTGGCTACGGGTGAAGCCTGGTATGGCAAAAGAGCCCTGGACCTGAACCTGGTAGATGAACTGAAAACCAGTGATGAGTACATTATTGACAAGTGCACTGACAGTGCCGTTTTTCTGGTGAAGTTTGTCGAACATCAGAATCGCATGGATAAACTGATGGAAAGGTTTGCCCTTGCATCGAACCGGCTCAGTGGCACTGATTTCCTGCACAGAGAGCAGGGCCCCTATACCTTTTAGTTAGCAAGAGAAGAAGATGACTAAGTTTAAAGCCTTCCATGTCGAGAAAGAGAACGACTCTGTCAGCCATTCAATTATTGAACGGTCACTGGACGATTTACCCGCCGGCGACGTTGTGATCAGGGTCAAGTATTCATCAGTCAACTATAAGGATGCACTTTCTGCCAAGGGTCTCCCCGGTGTGACAAGACAGTACCCTCATACGCCGGGCATCGATGCCGCCGGCGTCGTTATCGAATCCAACCAGACAGCATTCAGTGAGGGCGATGAAGTTATTGTCATTGGCTTCGACCTGGGTATGAATACGCCCGGTGGCTATGGTGAGTTCATCAGAGTACCCGCCTCATGGGTTACACCACTGCCCGATGGCATGTTACTACGGGAAAGCATGGTCATCGGTACAGCAGGGTTTACTGCAGCTCTATGCATCGAAAAACTGGAGCAGATGGGTGCAAGTCCGGATGATGGTCCGGTCATTGTCAGTGGCGCAACCGGGGGCGTCGGTTCCGTTGCAGTTGCGCTGCTTGCACAATCGGGATATGAGGTTGTTGCCAGTTCAGGGAAATCAGACAAAGAGAGCTACCTCAAGTCGATTGGTGCGGCAAACATAATTGACAGACAGGTGCTTGCGGACGAAAACCCAAGGCCAATGCTGGCAGCAAACTACGCACAGGGTGTCGATACCGTTGGCGGCACGACTTTGTCAAATATTGTGAAGAGCCTGCAGTATGGTGGGAGTGTTTCTATCTGTGGCCTGGTTGCCTCGGCCAATTTTAAAACGACTGTGCTGCCGTTTATATTAAGGGGCGTAAATATTCTTGGTATCGATTCGGTTGAATTGCCGATCGCCAGCAAGAACAAGATATGGGATCGCCTTGCCAACGACTGGCGGATATCTTCGCTTGACACTATGGCCATTGAGGTTGGTCTTGATGGAATCTCGGCTGCCGTGGAGTCTATATTTGATGGTCAGGTCGCAGGTCGCACACTGGTTGTGCACGACGCCTGATCCGGCACACCTGCATGTATAAAGGCTATTCATAAGAGCTCTTTACAAGGGCGCTTTACAAGGGCTTAGGGCAGGGTGGGCTCAGTCCCGCCTCAGGGTATCCGATACGGCAATGGGTGTCGGATATCTGAACACGACAATGTAGGAGGAGACCAGGAAGGTTAGTATTGCTGTTGCCTGGATCAGGTGTGAGGCATTCTGGCTGATCAGCATCTCAGTGGTGGCGATAAAAGCGATCAGTAGCGAAAACTCGCTTATCTGTCCGAGCCTGAATCCTATTTCCCAGCCAAGTGGTACCGTTTCACTTGTTCCCGAGAGCAGGTATCTAAAAACCAGCGGTTTTACAGCCAGGATTAGAGAGGCCAGCAGGATTGCAGGGAAAATAACTTCCCCTAGAAGCTCGAGGTGAAAGCTTGCGCCGAGGGAGAAGAAGAACAGCACTAGGAAAAAATCTCGAAGGGGTTTCAGGTTTGTTGCGATATAGAGGGAGATGGAACTGGTGGCGATAGAGACGCCCGCAATAAATGCACCTATTTCCAGGGACAAGCCTGCCAGCTCTGCAATTTCCGCCAGCCCAAGGCACCAACCGATGGCGATTAGAAAAATGTACTCGTGGAATGCGTCAAATTTCGCCAGCAGTTTCAATAATACAAATCTGACGAACAGACCTGCGAAGACGATGATCAGTGGCAGGCTGATGAGCACTCTGATGACTTTCTCGCCGCCGGTGAAATCAAGAAACCCACCTGATATTACCAGCAGCACGATGATCGCAATCATGTCCTGTATTAGCAGCAGGCTTACCACAAGTTCACCCGTGTGGCGGTGATGCAAAATCGTGGTTGGCAGGAGCTTGATACCAATAATGGTGCTGGAAAACATCATGGCGATGCCTATGACGATTTGCTCGGTGGGGGAATAACCGAAAAGCATGGCAACCAGATAACCGGTTGCAAAGAATGTAATTGAGCTTAAGACCCCGACGAATATGGCGTTCTTGAACATGTGAGCGAGTTTGGAGGGCTGCATGTCCAGACCCAGCAAAAAAAGGAGAAATATGATGCCAATCTTGGCGATGCTGTTGATCAGTTCCGGGTTGTTGATGAGCGAGGTGCCGGATGGTCCCAGGATTACGCCGATCACAATATAGGCAACGATCAGGGGTTGCCTGGTATACAGCGCCAGTGTCGCCATGACTGCAGTTGAAGTGAAGATCAGGAAAAATGAAAAAATTAGTGGGTCGGTTTCCATTGCCACGCATCTAAGGGGTCATTGGCACAGGATACAGGTAAAGGTAGTTGATTTTAACGGTTATGAATCAGTTAGGCTGGCATTCTTTGCGTCAGCCGGGTTTCCTGACCGGCACATGGAGAGTCCGGTATCAGGCGCGCAAGTAGCAGCGAGGCAAAGGCAATGAATGCACCGATAACAAAGACGGCACTGTGGTTGAGGATCCATATAAGACCCAGGGCTGCAGGTAAAACGACCGCGGCGATGTGATTGATGGTGAAACTGATACCTGCGGTTGCTGCAAAGTCGGCAGGGTCTGCAATCTTCTGGAAGTAGGTTTTGATGGCAATTGCCATGGAAAAGAAGAGGTGATCAAGGATATACAGGGCAATTGCCAGTTCGCCGCTCTCGATCACCGAGTAGCTGAGAAAAATTGCAATCAACCCAAGGTATTCAATTGTCAGGGCCCGGCGTTCTCCAATAAAGCCGATCAGAGCACCTATTTTTGGAGCCAGCCAGATGTTTATCGCCGAATTCACCAGGATTAACAGCACCATTTTCTCCAGGGGGAAGCCGAACTTTTGTACCAGCAGGAAACCTGCAAATACGATAAAAATCTGGCGGCGCGCGCCGGCAAGAAATGTCAGGGTATAAAAGAGCCAGTATCGCCGGCGCAGGAAGAGCTCGTTGCGCTGCACGACATCGTCGATGAAATGCGGGAACGCGACCATGCAGTAGATACCGATGCAGATGGCAGCACCGCCTCCCATTCCATAAATCCAGATATAGTTCGGCTGAAATAGCTGCAGACCGACATAAAGGCTCCCTAGGACCACCAGCGTAGCAATTGAGCGAATACTGATTATTTTGCCCAGCACGGCAGGCGCTTCCTTCTTTGAAAGCCACTGCAGGCTGAGCGACGTTTGCATGGTCTCAAGGTAGTGAAAGCCAACGGACATCAGGACCGTTGTGATATAGAGTTCCATTACCGAAGTGAATATGCCCGTCGCAGCAGTGCCAAGGCCAAGCAGTATCAGGCTCAGGATGGCGAGGTTCTGTTGCCGAATTATCAGCAGCAGCCAGACCACGGTAAATGCCAGAAAGCCTGGAATTTCACGGATGCTTTGCAGAAACCCAATCTCCTTCCCCGTGAAGCCAACTATTTCAACGACATAGTTGTTCAGTAGGGTTTGCCAGACCGCAAATGCGATCGGGCTTGCAACTGCTAAAATAAAAAGCAGCGTTTTTCGCTCTTTTGGCAAAAGCCTGGATAGGGATCTTGGCACTTGGTTCCGCTATTTGTATCGAAGCGTCGGTGAGAGCCAGCGTTCGGCTTCTGCTACCGAAATACCTTTCCGCAGCGCATAGCTCTCGACCTGATCGTATTCAATCTTCCCAATGCCGAAATAGGCGGCGTCCGGGTGTGAGAAGTAAAAACCGCTCACGGAAGCCGCCGGGGTCATCGCAAAATGCTCCGTCAGGCTGATGCCGACTGCGGCGTCTGCATCGAGCAATTCAAACAGCGTTGCCTTTTCAGAGTGATCGGGACAGGCGGGATAGCCCGGAGCAGGGCGAATACCCTGGTATTTTTCGCCGATTAATTCTGAGTTATTGAACTGCTCGTCGGTCGCGTAGCCCCAGTAGTCCTTTCTGACCTGCTCGTGCATGTATTCCGCCAGGGCTTCAGCAAGCCTGTCCGCAATTGCCTTGAGGAGGATGGCGTTGTAGTCGTCTTTATCAGCCTTGAAGGCTGCTGCGAGGGTTTCTACCCCAAGGCCGGCGGTAATGGCGAAGCCGCCGATATAGTCTGCTATGCCGCTGTCGGCGGGCGCAATATAGTCAGACAGGCACAGGCTGGGTTTGCCGCCTGGTTTTTCTATCTGCTGTCGCAGGTGATACAGCCGGGTCAACTCCTTGCTGCGAGTATCATCCGTGTAAAGGATAATGTCATCATCTGAACTGTTAGCCGGCCAGAAGCCGATGACGGCACTGGCTTTTATTTTCCTGTCGTCGATGAGTTCATCCAGCATCTTTTTGGCATCATCAAAGAGGTTAGTCGCGGCTTCTCCAACAACGAGATCCGTCAGGATATCCGGATACTTTCCCGCTAGTTCCCAGGTGATGAAAAATGGGGTCCAGTCAATATAGCTAACCAGATTGCTAAGTGGCACCTCTTCAACGGTGCGCGTGCCGAGAAAAGTGGGCCGTGGCGTTGTGTGCTCAGGCCAGTCAATGCTGATTCTGTTATTTACCGCATCCCCGTAGGCCAGAGAATTACCTTTTGTCTGGCGATTACTGTTCCTTTCTCTTATTACCTCATAGTCAGCACGAATTTCACTGCAAAATTTTGCTTTCAGTGCCTTGCTCATAAGTTTGGTTGCGACACCGACGGCACGCGAAGCATCCGTTACATAGATCGTGGCATCATTGTTATAATGGGGTTCGATTTTCACGCTGGTGTGTGCCTTCGAAGCGGTAGCGCCACCGATCAGCAATGGCACAGCAAGATCTAATCGCTCCATTTCGGTCGCCACATGTACCATCTCGTCAAGGGAGGGCGTGATGAGTCCACTGAGGCCAATGATATCGACCTTTTGTTCAACCGCCGCCTTCAGGATCTTGTCAGCGGCTACCATTACGCCTAGGTCAATAACCTCATAGTTATTGCATTGCAGCACCACGCCAACGATATTTTTGCCGATGTCATGCACGTCTCCTTTTACCGTGGCAAGTAGAATCTTTCCCCTGGATGTTGCTCCTTCGCCTTTCGCTTCCTCGATAAAGGGTACCAGGTGAGCTACCGCCTGCTTCATCACGCGTGCGCTCTTGACCACCTGGGGCAGGAACATTTTGCCGGCACCGAAAAGATCACCGACCTGGTTCATACCGTCCATCAGCGGCCCTTCAATGACCTCGATCGGGTGGCTGAATTTAAGCCGAGCTTCTTCCGTATCTTCTGTGATGAATTTGTTGATGCCTTTTACGAGGGCATAGGACAACCTTTCCTCAGCAGTTGTTTCGCGCCAGGACAGATCATCGGTATTAGTTTTAGCCGCATCCCCCTCGTGCTGAACCGCTATTTCCAGCAACTTTTCGGTGGCATTGTCCCCCCTATTAAAGATGACATCCTCAATTCGATCCCTGAGTTCCTCCGGGATCTCCTCATAGATCGCCAACTGTCCTGCATTGACGATCCCCATCGTCAGGCCGGCTTCAATTGCGTGATACAGAAACACTGCGTGAATAGCTTCGCGTACCTTGTTGTTGCCGCGAAAGGAAAAGGACACATTGCTGATACCACCAGAGATGCTGGTGCCTGGTAGATTTTCCTTGATGTAGCGGCAGCATTCGATGAAGTCTTTGGCGTAAAGGTTATGCTCATCGATTCCCGTCGCCACCGCAAACACGTTGGGATCAAAGATGATGTCCTCAGGGGAAAAGCCGATGCGATTGACCAAAATGTCGTAAGAACGCTTGCAGATTTCCTGTTTGCGTTGCAGGTTGTCAGCCTGGCCCGATTCATCAAATGCCATGACAACTATCGCCGCGCCATGTTTCATGCAAAGGCGGGCCTGGGACTCAAATTCTTCTTCACCCGCCTTCAGGCTGATTGAATTAACGATGGACTTACCCTGTAGACATTTGAGCCCTGCCTCTATGATCTCCCATTTGGATGAGTCGACCATCACCGGCACACGGCTGATATCCGGTTCGCTGGCGATCAGGTGAAGGAAGTGGATCATCGTCTCCTTTGATTCAAGCATGCCTTCGTCCATGTTGATATCAATCACCTGGGCGCCATTATTTACCTGCTGTTGGGCAACGTAGAGTGCTTCTTCGTAGTTTTTCTCACGAATCAAACGGGCGAATTTTGCTGAGCCTGTGACATTGGTTCGCTCGCCCACATTGACGAACAGCGAGTCATCTTTAATTGTGAAGGCTTCAAGGCCGCTGAGCAGGCAGCTCTTATCCTTTTGCGGGATTTTTCGGGGCGGGGATTTCTCCACGATTCGTGCAAACTCCCTGATGTGGTCAAAGGTGACACCACAACAGCCACCGATAATGTTGACCAGTCCGCTTTGCAGGTAACCCTCCATGCAGGCAACCATCGTCTCGACAGTCTCGTCATACTCTCCAAATTCGTTGGGCAAGCCACGGTTTGGATAAGCACTGATGTAGCAGTCAGCGGTTCTGGATATTTCAGCGACATAGGTGCGCAGGTCATCTGCGCCAAGGGCGCAATTGAAGCCAACGCAGATTGGTTTGGCATGCCTTACGGAGGCCCAGAAAGCATCGGTAGTCTGTCCGGACAGTAAACGGCCACTGGCATCAGTAATTGTGCCGGAGACAATAATAGGCAGTTCAACGCCCCGGTCTTCGAACAGGCTAAGGGCAGCGAAGATAGCGGCTTTACAGTTGAGAACATCAAAAATTGTTTCTATGAGGATAATGTCGACGCCGCCATCAACAAGGCCGCGCATTGCATTGGAGTAGTCTGCGACCAGTTCATCAAAGGTAATGTTGCGAAAGCCTGGATGATTGACATCAGGCGAGAGGCTGGCGGACCTCGTGGTCGGGCCGACTGCACCGGCAACAAACCTTGGTTTTCCCGGATCCTTTCGACTGTATTCTTCGGCGGCGGCCACCGCAATTTTTGCCGCCTCGAAATTTAACTCGTAAACCAGTTCCTCAATGCCAAAATCTGACTGGGACACGGCGTTGGCGGTGAAGGTGTTGGTACCAATGATATCGGCGCCTACATCGAGATAGGCAAGGTGAATATCCTTCACCAACTCCGGCATCGTCAGAACCAGGACATCGTTGTTTCCCTTGAGGTCATGCGAGTGGCCTGCGAAGCGTTGGCCACGGTAATCCGACTCGGTCAGTTGCCTATCCTGTATAGCGGTGCCCATCGCACCGTCCTTGACCAGGACCCTTTGTTTAAGCTGTTGGCCGAGGAGTTTTTTTCTACCACTGACGTCCATGTTTGTTAGACCGTTAAAATTTAACCGCTAGTCTAGCAGGATCAAAGGCAGCGGAATCTGAAAATCTTAGGCGTTGTTAATGAGACGGTTTCATGTTTTTTGAGATAGTGATAATCCCTTATATATTAAGGGGTTATAGCGATTTATTGGGGAGGCATCGATAGCAACATCTTAAGCTTTCAAGTAAACTGCGGCCAATTCTTCTCGCTTTGTGGAAATTCTAATGGTCGAAATTACGTTACCCGCACAAGACTACCTTTTTGATCTGCTTTCAAAGCAGGAGGGTGACGATGTTGGTATTCGAATTTTTGTCTCAGACCCCGGCACGCCCATGGCTGAAACCTGTATTGCCTATTGCCGTTCAGGCGAGGAGATGGCTGAGGATGAGCAGGTCAAATATGATAAATTTGTTTGCTGGATCGATGAACGCAGCAAGAAGTACCTGGAGGATGCGCTGGTAGATTTCACATCAGACAGGATGGGTGGCCAGTTGACCATCAAAGCGCCCAACTCAAAAGTACCACAGGTATCGGAAGACAGTCCCCTTGAGGATCGGGTCAACTATGTTCTCTTCAGCCAGATCAATCCTTCACTCGCTTCCCATGGTGGCATGGTCAATCTCATCGAAATTGTCGATGAGAGTATTGCGGTGCTGCAATTTGGTGGTGGCTGTCAGGGTTGTGGCATGGTTGACACAACCCTTAAGGACGGCGTCGAGAAAACGTTGCTGGAACAACTCCCCCAGCTTACGGCCGTTCGTGATGTGACCGATCACAGCCTCACGGAAAATGCCTACTTCTGATTGCGCCCCTTGTTGGGTCTTATCCGGATTTAGTTGCCGGGCCAATTAGGCGCTCTTTTCGATAGCCAGTTCCGGGGCTGCTCTGTCTGCGAGTCTGTCTTTTACCTTGTCACGAAGTTCGCGAATCATGGTTTCCGTTGTCTGCCAGTCGACGCATGCATCCGTTACCGATACGCCATACTCAAGCTCACTCAGATCGCCCGGTATGGATTGATTTCCCGAGCTGATATTGCTTTCAACCATCAGGCCGATAATGGACTGATTATTGTCAATAATTTGGTTGCCAACGTCATTCATGACCACCCGCTGCTGTGTATGGTCTTTGCTGGAATTTGCATGGCTGCAATCGATCATGATGTTTGCTGGCACCCCGGATGAGAGAAGCTGCCGCTCACACATGGATACACTGACGGAATCATAATTGGGCCTGCCGCCACCGCCCCGGAGTACGATGTGAGCGTGATTGTTGCCGCGGGTATGTATGATGGCAACTTCCCCCGTGTGATTAATGCCAAGGAATCTATGCGGTGCGGAAACGGACTTCAGCGCATTGATCGCCACGCCCAGACTTCCATCTGTGCCATTCTTAAAGCCAACTGCAGAGGAGAGGCCGCTTGCCATTTCCCGGTGGGTCTGGGACTCAGCTGTCCGTGCTCCAATTGCGCTCCAGCAGATCATGTCCTGTAGGTACTGTGGGGATACCGGATCCAGTGCCTCCGTCGATGTGGGAATACCCATGTTGGCAAGATCAACCAGCAGTTTTCTCCCCAGGTGCAGACCTTCAGCTATATTGAAGGAGTCGTTCATGTGTGGATCGTTGATAAATCCTTTCCAGCCAACCGTCGTACGGGGCTTCTCAAAGTAGACGCGCATGACCAGCAACAGAGAGTCGGAAACTTCACCTGCCAGCGCCTTGAGGCGGGCAGCGTAGTCCAGAGCTGCCGCGGAGTCGTGTATGGAGCAAGGGCCTACAATAAGTAGGAGTCTTGGATCTTCCCTAGCGAGTATTTTCTTGATTGCCAGGCGTCCGTTTGAGACAGTTTCCAGCGCGCTGTCAGAGGCGGGTACGTCCTGTTTCAATTGGTTCGGGTTTATTAGCGTTTCTTCACTTAGCACGTTGATATCATCCACTATTAGTTCAGTCATCTTGCTTCCTCCTGTCCTGTTTCATCCAACTGCAGCTTGAGCCTGCCTGCTTCGTGCCTTTTTTCTACAGTCATGTTCCTGCTGTCACCTTTCCTATAGCCGAAAAAAAACCCCGCCTGCTTCCGCCTATCGGGGTTTCCTCTTAGGCGGATTAACCGCCCAAAATATTCTCAGAGCGATCTAGCTGCTAACGAAATAGTAGTAACCCAGCCAAAGTCCTTTCGTTGCAAATGCATCGAAACTTTCAGCTGGGCCCATAAAAAGTTTTCTGTCAGAATTTTTCATCGGCGTAATCATAAACGCAATACCGCCAAACACAAGTCCTTTTGTTAGCAATCATGGCCAAATGATCTGTACTACCGGTGTTTATGAATCTTTGGGCTGGGGAGTCCTGTACCTGATTTTCCATTCCAGTGGTATATCGCGGGTAAACCCTCTAGTTTTATATTAACAATAACTTTAAACATACCACATAAGATATTGAATATAATACGTTTATATGTTGTGGTAGTGCCATGAGCTGGGAAGAAATCGAGTCGCTTACAGGTCCGGAACTGGTTCGTCAGTTGGGGCATAGAATGGGTGCCTACCACCTGTCGCAGAGGGTGAGGCGCGAATTTGAAACTTCCCGAGATCCTTATCGGCACAGGGATCTGGAAGAAATATTAGCCTTAGCCGGCCTGCTGGAGGTTTACTACTTCCTTTTCGTTTGAAATCCAGAGGTGAAGCTAACGCCATATCGTTTGAAACGATTGAGAACCCTGTCTACCTCAATCAGCTGCCGCCGGAGTTTGAAGGATTTAGGTTGCTACACCTGACAGATCTACATCTGGGGAATAACAGTGCGCTTATGCCGGTTCTGACGCAGGTACTCGCTGGACTTGAATATGACCTGTGTGTTCTCATTGGTGATTATGGTATCGGCTACTCAAGTTCGCCGGTGTTAGACGTAGAAATGCAACATCTCAAACAGCTTATAGACACTGAAATATTTACTGTTCTTGGCAATCATGATTCAATTTTCATGGTGCCCTTGATGGAAAATCTCGTGTCAGGGTGTTGCTGAATGAATCTCAGCCTATCATGCGGGGGTCATCTTCAATCATACTGGCTGGTGTGGATGACTACCATCGGTTTCGCTTGGCTGATCTGGAGAAGGCGCTGGCTGGGTGCGAGGGGGAAATGGTTCTACTACTAAACCATAGTCCGGAGCAGTATCGCCAGGCAGCCTACGCAGATGTAGATCTTTATCTGGCCGGACATACACATGGCGGTCAAATTTGCTTACCCAATGGACTCGCCCTGAAGTTGAATATTGAATGTGGGCCTCAGGTAGGCAAAGGCAGGTGGCGATTCAAACAGATGCAGGGCTATACCAGCCGGGGTGTTGGAACGGCGATGGTGAACGCAAGATTTTACTGCCCACCTGAGATCGTTATCCATGAGTTAAGAGCTGGGTCGCCCGCCAACTAATCGCCGCCAGACATATTTGACTTTATTCGGGTCGTCTATACCATTCACTATCTCCTCAATCCGTAGAATATTCCTTGGCCCAAGAACTCATCCCGATGATTATCCTGCTGTTGGCGGGCCTATTTGCCGGATTTATCAACACGCTCGCAGGCGGCGGCTCAATGCTGACATTGCCGGCACTCATGATGCTGGGTATGCCGGCAGACATAGCCAACGCCACCAATAGAGTGGGCATATTCCTGCAGTCCATGGCCGGCGCCAAGGGCTTTCGGGACTATGATCGCCTTGACTCCTCTGCCGTCGCCCCAATATTGGTCCCGACACTCGTTGGTGCACTGATAGGCTCTCTCGCCGCGTCATATCTGCCGGTTTGGTTGTTGAAACCGACCCTGCTTGGGTCCATGGTGCTGATGGCGGTTGTAATGCTTGTTCGCCCGGATACGATAAGCCCGCCGGAGGGTACCAGCGTGAGGAAGCTCAAAGAGACACCGCTGGCAATTGTTTCCTTGTTTTTTTCGGGCATCTATGGAGGATTCGTGCAGGCAGGTGTCGGCTTTATGCTAATCGCCGCACTTGCAGGTGGTTTGCGGTATGACCTGGTTCGTACCAATGCCCTGAAAATGGTTTGTACTGCTGTACTGAGTGGAGTGGCGCTGGTGGTATTTGTTGCCCGGGGCCAGGTGATGTGGTTCCCCGGCCTTGTTCTGGCCGTGGGCATGGTTATTGGCACAACGGCAAGCGTTCGATTTGCAATCAGTGTCAGTCAAAAAACGCTAAAATGGCTACTGCTGATTATGGTGTCAATAGCCTCCGGGGCAGCAATGCTGAGTTAGATACAAGTGTCCGAAGCGGTAGTAACAAAAAGCTGTACTAAGAAGAAGTTAACTGATGAATGAAGAGCTGGAAAAGTATCCTCCAAATTTTATCCGCAGCATTATCGAGCAGGATATTGCTGATGGAAAAAACAGTGGTGCCGTAACGACCAGGTTTCCACCTGAACCCAACGGATATTTGCACATCGGGCATGCAAAGGCTATTTGTCTGAATTTTGGTATGGCGCAGGATTTTAATGGCACAACTTTCCTGCGTTTTGATGACACCAATCCGCTGAAAGAGAATATCGAGTACATGGAAGCCATCAAAAAGGACATTGCCTGGCTCGGGTTTGAGTGGCGCGAAGTTCGCCATGCATCAGACTACTTTGAACAGTTACATGATTTTGCCGTGCGCTTTATCAAGGACGGCAAGGCGTATGTTGATTCCCTGACGGTAGATGAGATTCGTATCTACCGCGGAACCCTGACTGAGCCCGGTAAAAACAGCCCACACAGGGATCGGTCCGTAGAGGAAAATCTGGATATGTTCGCACGTATGCGGGCGGGGGAATTTCCCGATGGTGAGCATGTTCTGCGATTAAAGATAGATATGGCAGCGCCCAATATCAACATGCGCGACCCTACCATCTACCGCATTCGCCATACCGAACACCACCAGACGGGTGACGCATGGTGCATTTATCCGATGTACGACTATACCCACTGTCTGTCTGATTCTCTTGAGGGTATTACCCACTCCCTGTGCGATATCGGCTTCGAAGATCATCGCCCCCTGTACGACTGGGTGCTGGATGAGCTGGCGATGAATGCTCACCCCCAGCAAATAGAGTTTTCGAGGCTCAACCTGCAATTTACCGTGATGAGCAAGCGCAAGCTTAAGCTGTTGGTCGATGAGGGTATCGTTGATGCCTGGGATGACCCTCGGCTGCCGACTATTGCCGGGCTTCGACGTCGTGGCTATACACCGGAATCAATCAGGGACTTCTGTCGCCGGATAGGCGTCACAAAGAGTGAGAACAATGTTGAACTGGCGTTCCTGGAGAGCTGTTTGCGCGAAAATCTTGAGGGGACAGCGCGACGGGTCATGGGTGTCATCGACCCGGTCAAGGTTGTCATTAAAAATTATGAGGAAGGGCAGGTGGAGAACCTGACATGCGCCAACCATCCGAAGGATGAGTCCATGGGGACAAGGTCAGTACCCTTCACCCAGGAACTCTACATTGACAGGGCCGACTTCCGGGAAGAAGCCAACCGCAAATACAAACGCCTGGTTAAGGGCAGTGAAGTTCGGCTTCGTAATGCCTACGTTATCAGGGCTGACGAGGTCATCCGTAACGATGATGATGAAATAGTTGAAATCAAGTGCACTTATGATCCTGAAACACTAGGCAAAAACCCGGAGGGCCGTAAAGTGCAGGGAGTTATCCACTGGGTTTCTGCAAGCCTTAGTCTTGAGGCTGAAATTAGGCTGTATGAGCCCCTGTTCACGGATGATTTCCCGGATGCCAGTGACACGGACTATCACGACCTGATCAATCCAAACTCGGTAACGATCAAGCAGGGTTTTGTGGAACAGAGCCTTGAGTCTGTGGATACAGAACAACGGCTGCAGTTTGAAAGGGAAGGGTACTTCTGTTTCGACAGTAAGGATTCAATGCCCGGCAAGCTCGTTTTCAACAGGAGTGTCGGTCTGCGGGATACCTGGGCGAAAATCGAAAAACGTTAGTCGCTTATTGCCAGGAGATTCATTTTTTTCATCCCTACGCTTAAAAAAGGCGTAGTTAAACTGTGCCTGTCTCTATCGATGATGTCTGGTCCGCCCACAAAAAGATAGCGCCCTTTATTCACCAGACGCCTGTGCTGGTAAGTCAGCAGCTTGATGACATTGCTGGTTGCTGGCTTTTCTTCAAGTGTGAGAATCTGCAGAAGGCAGGTGCCTTCAAGTCCCGCGGTGTCGTCAATGCTGTGCTGTCTCTTTCCAGAGAAAATGCAAAAAATGGTGTTGCTACGCACTCATCCGGTAATCACGGCGCGGCACTGGCAAGAGCTGCGCAACTGCGTGGTATCAACGCCTACATCGTTATACCCAGTAATACGAAGCATGTGAAAAGAGCGGCCATCCTTGCCTATGGAGCCAGCGTTATTGAGTGTGAACCGACGCTTGCAGCAAGGGAGAGAATGCTGGAGAAGATAGTCGTGGAAACGGGCGCCCGGTTTGTTCGCCCCTATGATGACGATCACGTTATTGCCGGGCAGGGAACAGCAGCAGTTGAACTGCTTACCCAGGTCAATGAACTGGATTCGCTCCTGGTGCCGGTTGGCGAAGGAGGATTGCTGGCGGGTTCTGCCATTGTCGCAAGCCCCAAGATTAAGGTTTACGCCGCCGAACCTGAAATGGTAGATGATGCCCATCGCTCATTTACGACCGGTGAGCTGGTGACAAGTCATACGCCAGAGACTGTCTGTGATGGTCTGCAGACATCGGTTGGTATCAGGAACTTTTCAATTATGCGAGATCTGGTCACAGATGCTCTGCTTGTTTCCGAGCAGGAAATCATCGATGCAATGCACCGGTTGTGGGCGCGCCTTAAGCAGGTTGTTAACCCCTCATCGGCGGTTATCCTGGCGGCAGTGATTCGAAATCAAAAAGTGTTTGCCGGACAGAAGGCCGGGCTGATACTCACAGGCGGCAATGTGGACCCCAATGATCTGCCATTTACGTCGGAGAAAAACCTGACTTAACCGTGTGCCGCAAGTAATGAGCCTAGAGCATGTCTTTCCGGTTTAGAGCAGCTTGCTCTTGTGATCCGCCCAGTATCGGTCCCTCAGGTGCCGCTTGTATAATTTTCCCGTGGGTAGACGAGGTAGCTCTTCTTCAAAATCAATAGACCGGGGGCACTTCTGACGGGACAGGTGCTGCGCGCAGAAATCCATCAGTTCCCCTGCCAGTTCCTCGTTGGGCGCGATCGCTGGCATCGCTTGAACCACTGCCTTAACCTCTTCTCCCAGGTCAGGATGGGGAACACCAAATACCGCAGCATCGGCGACCTTAGGATGAGTAATCAGTAGATTCTCAGCTTCTTGGGGGTAGATGTTCACGCCACCGGAGATGATCATGAAAGTTGCACGATCTGTCAGGTACAGGTAGCCATCATCAAGGTATCCTACATCACCTACGGTGCTCATGGATCCGTCCGTGGAGAAGGCCTCCCTTGTTTTTTCCTCGTCATTGAAATAGCTGAACTCAGATGCGGTCTTAAACCAGATTTCTCCCGGTTCCCCGGGTTTGGAGGGTTTTCCATCGTCATCAAGGATATGCACATCGCCGAGCATTATCTTGCCGACTGTCCCCGGGTGCGCAAGCCATTCTTTGCTGTCGCAGGCTGAAAATCCCAGGCCCTCGGTCGCGCCATAGTATTCGAATAGGATCGGCCCCCACCAGTTGATCATCTCCTCTTTGACCTGGGGCGGGCACGGCGCAGCGGCGTGAACCGCGATTTCGAGTGAAGATACATCCGCGGCTATGCGAATTTCCTCCGGCAGTTTTAGCATGCGACTGAACATGGTGGGCACGAGCTGGCTGTGGGTAATCCGGAATCGCTTCACAAGGTCCAGATATTCCTCGGCATCGAATCGTTCCATGATGACGGCTGTTCCCCCGCAACGAATCGTTAGGCCAACTGCCGCTATTGGTGCAGAGTGGTATAAAGGGGCCGGCGACAGATAAACCATCTCCTCTCTGTATTGCCAGAGATCGAACAAGAAGTCGTGTACGCCCAGTTTCTCATCCGGGGGGACTTCAGGCAGTGGCCGCAAAATGCCCTTTGGGCGACCGGTGGTGCCCGAGGAATACAGCATGGAGGTACCGAGACTCTCGTCGGCAACCGGTGTGGTTGGCATGTCTTCGATGGCCGCGTCGTAGTTGCGAAACATATCCCCATCACCCGAGCCATCGACGATGAGGCAGAGGGTGATATTCGGACAATCAGCGAGGGCCTGCCTGACAATCTCCTGTTTAGCTATTGAGGTGATTATGACTTGCGACTCACTGTTGTTGATGATGTAGCTTAATTCTTCCGCCGTGAGGTAGGAGTTAATGCAGGTGTAGTAGAGCCCGGAGCGCTCACCGGCTCCACAGGCTTCGGCATAGTGGAGGTGATTTTCCATAAATATGGCGTAATGATCGAGCCTCCCAAGCCCGTGCTGTCTCAGGAAATGAGCAAGCCGGTTGGTTCTCTCATCAAATTCAGCGTAGGTCAGGGCCTCTCCTGAAGCCGCCATTATTATTGCTGGTTGATCGGCTCTCTCTTTCGCGTACTTGCCTGCATACATCCTAAGATATCTCCTGACCTGGATTCCTGTAATTGATGTTTCATGCAGCCCATCGTCGGGCGCCCTCATCGCTCCACAATTAGAAGGGAGCGATAAACATGACTAATGTACGTATTTTGTCCGCTCTGGACAACGTATCATTCCAGGCCAGCAATCACGCGACCCCTTTGATGGCAAACGGAACATACCTGCTTCAGCTCCACGCTCCAGACCCGGCTCAAATAACCGTCGGTAGACTTGGGGTGATGGAGGTTTTACCCGGCTACTATGCTTACCTTGGCAGTGCCTTTGGTCCGGGAGGTCTCAATGCAAGAATAGGGCGGCACCTGCGGCGGGACAAAAAGCTGCACTGGCATATCGACTACCTTCGCGCGGTAACCACCCAGGTTTTTGCCTATTACGAGGAATCTTCAAGAAAGGAATGTCTGTTTGCCAACGAATTGGTTGAGGCGGGTGGTCGTATACTGCAGTTTGGCTTTGGCTCTTCTGACTGCAGCTGTAACTCTCATCTTGTCTATTTTGAAAGGCAGATATCTATTAAGAGATACGTTGCTGACCATCGCCTTGTCAGGTTTCGGTGCTAATTGCTGCCTATGAGCTTTGTCACTTCCCCGGGCTTTGGAAAACGATTGGTCTCATACTTGGAGTAAACAAGGTCGCCGTCTACCAAAACGTCAAATATCCCTTTACCGTCGGCACACAGTTTCGCGTCAACATCTAGGCTCTTACTAAGCTCGGCAGCCAAACTGGCCGCTTCTGGTTCGTAATTTCATTGGGCGCAGTATTTTATTTCTATCTTCATGGAGTATTCTTGCCTGGATCTAATTTGCATGGTTAAGTTTAGCGCTATTTTGTTTTTCTACCAACCACGAGCCAGAGGGGGTCCGCATGCCGTGGTGATCTGTCGAGGATATCTATTTCGATAATCTGTCCGGTTTCCTCCATATAGTTTGATACCAGTTCACATCGCTCGGCGGGTGCCAGGTTCAGGAATGCGTAAATCGTCTTCGTAGGAAACACTCTGTGGGACATGACGACAATACACCGTCCCCCCGGCGCGAGGACTCGGGCTATTTCCGAAAACACCTCGTAGGGCTTTGTCAGGTATTGAATGGACACGGCAATCATCACTACATCGTAGCTGTGATCAGCGTAGGGCAGACTAGGGGTGGTATTGAGGTTCTGGACGATGGAATCATTCAGCCTCGGGTTCAGGTCCATCTCTTTGCGGTTCATACCGAGGCCCGATACCTGCCGGAAGCCTACCTCGTTAGGAAGATGAGAAATCCAGGAGGACATCAGGTCCAGGAGCCTGTCCGAAGGTAAAAGGGTTTCACGGTAGTATTTTGTTATTTCGCTGATCGTCGCATCATCAATATGGGTGGTGAATCGAGGGTCCTGGTAAAAATTTTCATCAGGGCTCTCGTCTTCGCGGGAAAAATAGTGCGGCGGAAGGCCTATTCTGCTCACCTGGTTATTCGTGTTCCTGCAGCCATTCGTTGAATCTCGGCGTTCTTTTCTCAATAAATGCTGATATGCCCGCCTGGGCATCTGGATGGTGGTCAGAGACAGCGGTTTTTGCAGCGATCTCATCACATGCTTGCTCAAAGCTGAGTTCTGCAGCCTGGTAGACAGAACGCTTTAATAGTCGCATGGATACCTGAGGCCCGGTTGCCAGTTCCAGCGCCAGTTCCTGCGTTTCCCTGGGCAGGTCCTCGGCGTCAACGACCCTGTTAACCAGCCCGAGCGACTGAGCTTCATCAGCCGATACGATCCGCTTGCGCATGACAAAATCCAAGGTCTTGGTCAGGCCCATGTGCTGAAGCAGCAGGTACTGACCGCCTTCATCTGGCAGCAAACCAAAACGCAGGGTGGCGCTACCGAGCCGAGCATCCTTTGCGGCAAGTTTAAAATCGCAGGCGAGGGCCAGGGACAGCCCCGTTTGAATGGCTATGCCATTGACGGCAGCAATGGTTAACTTGTCGAGACGCCGGATTGTCATATTTAATGCCTGCGAGATGTGTCGCAGTCCGTTGTAGGTTCCTATTGGGGAGTCGTGCCCCGGGGGAATGGCAGGCATCAATCCCGTATTTTCTTCATCACCTAGTGTGTAGGCTTTAAGATCATCACCAGCACAAAAAGCACGTCCCTGGCCGATGAAAACGATGACACGGACGGCATTATCCATTTGTGCCTGGATCAGAGTTTCGATCAGATCCCTTTTCTTGGCGGTATTCATACCATTGAGCTTTTCCGGCTCATTGAACTCAATCCAGGCGATGCCTGGTTTATCCAGCGATACTTCAAATCCTGTAAACTTGCCCGTGTCCATGGTGCCTCCAAAGAAAAGATCGGTATCAGACATCATTGGCAATTTTGTTTAACCTGTCAAAAGGAATACCACCATTGAAGCTTGAACTCCTACCCGAAGTATTTGATTACTATTCCTTCGGCAGCCGGCAGGCACTGACGCGTCAGGTGTCAGAGGTGAGTCACTTTGTCTGCGATATCCCCGGAGACTATTTCCTTTTAGTTGGAGACGGGATGCCCGCTGAAGCAACAGGCGAGATTGCCGATTTTGAGGAAGTGGAGAGCGATTGGCGGTGTATCAAAATCAAGGGTGAACTGCTGTTCAGTGAAATCGGCATTGCTGCAGATATAACCGGCAACCTTGCCCGTGCTTCAATCAGCGTTCTGGTGATGAGTGGCTACAAGACCGATTACTTCTTTATCAAGGCAGACGACGTTGAAGGTGCAATGGCCTGCCTGCGGGAAGCAGACCATGAATTTGAGAATGATGTTTACGACAGGTCTTAGTTGCCCGCCGGACTGAAGTGCATCTAGTTGTTGTTTAATCAGCTTGAGCCCTAAACCTTACAAAAGCTATTCTTTGATCCAACACCAGTTTGATGAAAATCAGTAGCTAGGATTGAATAGTTAGGTGCCTAATCTTCTGTGGCACCGGCCATCCATGGCCTCATCCCGCATCCATCCTTGTTGCTAGCCACGTCAGATCAGGCTAACTCGCTTCTCGATCCCATGTATCGGGCCCAACCCCATCTTTTTTGAGCACACTTTTCTGTGTCCGGTGAGTCCCGGTTTTGGGCAGTGCATCCCTGAACTCCACATATCGGGGTACCATGAATTTGGCCAGGTTCTTCTCGCAGTGGGCAATGAGTTCCTCGGCGCTTAAAGTTGTACCAGGCTGCAGTTGCACCGCAACCATCACGTCATCTTCACCCAAATCCGATGGAACGCCATAGACCGCAGATTCAAGTACCGCTGGAATATTGTTAATTTCTCGCTCAACTTCCCAGGCAGAAATATTTTCACCGCGTCTGCGCAGAGAATCTGTTTTGCGGTCATCAAAATAGAGATTGCCATCTTCATCTGCATGCAGCATGTCCCCAGTATGAAACCAGCCACCGACAATCCTTGCTTTGCCCGCACCCTCGTTCTTGTAGTACTCAACCTCGCGTGCCTTGGCATCGTCAACTTCAAAGATCAACTCGCCGCTGGTACCGACCGGGACATCTACGTCATCATCATCAACCAGCCTGTAGGGGTTGCCGGGCTTGCCGATTGAGCCCTTGGGTGCATCACCAAAATTCATCACAGCAAAGCCGCCGCCGTCGACAGCGGCATAGCCCTCAACGATAAAAACCCCATACCGTTTCTCAAACTCTTCCCAAACCGACGCCGGGCAGGCTGCGCTCAAAACGGTTTTAACCGGATTGTCCGCATCGTTATCTTGTTTAGGTTGCTTGAGCAGGATGGGAATCATGGCCCCCAGGGCATTGAAAGTAGTAACCCTGTACCTGCGTATTTCATCCCAGAAGCGGCTGGCTGAAAAGCGCTTTGATAACGCCAGGGTCGTTCCGCTGGAAAGCGCGCGCAGCGTTGAGAGCCCGAGGGCATTTGCATGGAAGAGGGGCAGGCAGGTGTACATGATCTCTTCTTCTTC
>MDTC01012040.1_pt1 | contig 35011 bp, 35 predicted proteins | sample 811181 | NCBI WGS metagenome assembly MDTC01 (sample SAMN05326644, study PRJNA326480) | marine metagenome | isolation source: seawater | place: Pacific Ocean: North | collected 2011
CATTATGGGACGTGCTATGTAATCCAGTTGAATTTGGATTTAAAATCAACTCTGGCACAAGCGAAAAAATAGAACTTTTTACATCTACTATCCTAAATTTCAATTCCAGAGTTAATAAATCTGATGGATATGAACTTGCGCTTGAAATAGCAAAAAAAACAGGTATAATTAAAGACTTGAGCAGTGATAGATCCCCAGAGGGAGTTGTAAGATTTGAAAATATCCAAGAACTACTAAATGGTATTCAAGAGTTCTCAAAACAGGTTGAAGAACTAGAACTAAAAACTCTTGGTGATTTTTTAATTGATGTAGCATTATTAACAGATGCAGATAACGATAAAAAGGATGATAAAAATAAAATATCATTAATGACAATTCATGCTGCAAAAGGCCTTGAGTTTCCAAATGTTTATATTGTTGGGATGGAAGAAGATCTTTTCCCTTCTCAGCTCTCCAAAAATTCAAGATGCGAACTGGAAGAGGAAAGAAGACTTTTTTACGTGGCTATAACACGAGCAAAAAAAAGTGCTACTTTATCCTATGCTATTAGCAGATTCAGATGGGGGAACATGATTCAATGTGAACCAAGTAGATTTATTGAAGAAATAGACCCTAAATTTTTAGACTTTGAACACAAAAATATTTTTAAACCTTCGACAATAAAGTTCAAACATAATTACCCATTAAAAAATAATTTCACTCCACATTCTAAAAGATTTAAAAAAATCAATAAAGAAGATAATACCAAAGCTGCCATTCCATCAAGTGAAGAAATTAAAAATTTAGTTGTTGGTAATCATGTGGTGCATCAAAGATTTGGAAAAGGCAAAATAATAGAACTAAGCGGCGAATTTCCCAATACTAAAGCAACAGTGTTTTTTCCTTCTGCAGGACAAAAACAACTTTTATTGAAATTTGCTAAGCTTCAAATACTGAATAATTAATTGTTAAGTTCTTATAAATTATTACATTTGGCTGAAAATTTTCACTCAACTTTACTTTATGACATCATCACTTGATTTAGCATACAATACAGATATGGAAAAATTAACAATCCCGGAGTATGGGAGAAATGTTCAAAAAATGATTGAACATGCTAAAAAAATAGAAAATAAGGAAGAAAGAAACAAAGCTGTAAAAGTCATAATAAAAGTTATGGATTTAATAAGTCCAGGACCTAAACACAACATAAATTCTGAGGAACACTTACAAAAACTTTGGTCTCACTTACATATAATTTCGAATTTTGAATTAAACGTTGATTCACCTTATGAACTCCCAACTAAAGAAAACTACCAATCTCGTCCCGAAGACGTTCCCTATCCAAGCAATGCAATAAAATATGGCCACTACGGAAAAATAATGGAAGATATGGTTAAAGCAGCTACTGAATTTAAAGAAGGAGAAGAAAAACAAAAGTTAGTCAAACACATTGCAAATCTTCTTAAAACTTCTTACTTGCAATGGAACAGAGATTCTGTAAATGATAAATTAATCATACAACACTTAGAAGAATTATCTGATGGAAAATTAACCATATCAGCTGATCAATTTAGAGAAACAAATGACATTGTGAGGACTTTTAAGAAGAAGAAAAGCAACAATAACAAAAACTATTCGAAGAATAAAAACAGAAGAAAAGACTATGGGGGCTTTTGAAATTATTGGCGGTAAAAAACTAAAAGGAGATATAACTCCACAAGGTGCAAAAAACGAAGCTCTTCAAGTAATTAATGCGGTTCTTCTCACTGACCAAGAAGTTATCATCAAAAATATACCAAACATTATTGATGTTAACAAACTAATAAATCTACATGAAACTTTAGGTGTAAAGGTTAAAAAATTAGGAAAGAATTCTTACAGTTTTAAGGCCGATGATATTGATGTTGATTTTATGACATCTGATGAGTTCAAAAAAAAAGGGTCAAGTCTTAGAGGATCCATAATGGTTGTTGGACCACTATTAGCAAGATTTGGCAAAGGTTATATTCCAAAACCCGGTGGAGATAAAATTGGCAGAAGAAGAATTGATACCCATTTTATTGGATTTCAAAAATTAGGTGCAGAATTTGACTATAATCCACAGTCAAATTTTTACAAAGCCCACTCTCCAAATGGGTTAAAAGGCTGCTATATGTTGATGGACGAAGCATCTGTAACTGGTACTGCAAATATTATTATGGCCTCTGTACTTGCGGAAGGCGAGACCATTATATATAACGCCGCATGTGAGCCTTATATTCAACAGTTATGCGAGATGTTAAATAACATGGGAGCTAATATATCCGGCTTAGGTTCCAATAAGTTATCTGTTAAAGGAGTAAAAAAACTTAGTGGATGTACACATACAATTTTACCTGACATGATAGAAATTGGCAGCTTTATAGGCCTTGCTGCAATGACACAATCAGAAATTAGAATAAAAAATGTTCACTTCGATAAATTAGGCATGATTCCTGAAGTTTTTAAAAAACTTGGTATTAGAATTGAAAAAATAGATGATGATATATTTATCCCGTCCCAACAAACCTACGAAATTGAATCATTTATTGACGGTTCTATAATGACAATATCTGATGCCCCTTGGCCGGGATTTACACCTGATTTATTAAGCATAATCTTAGTTACGGCTATTCAAGCAAAAGGAAGTGTGCTTATTCATCAGAAAATGTTTGAAAGTAGATTATTTTTTGTGGATAAACTTATAGATATGGGAGCACAAATCATTTTATGTGATCCTCATCGTGCCACAGTAATTGGATTAGAGAGAAAAACTAATCTTAAGGGAATTACAATGGCTTCTCCAGATATTAGAGCAGGTGTATCATTGCTTATTGCTGCTCTATCAGCAGAAGGAAAGAGCACAGTTCTGAATATCGAACAAATAGATCGAGGTTATGAAAATATAGAGGAAAGATTATTAAAATTAGGTGCACAAATCAAAAGAATAGATTAATTAGATATAATTAAAAATTTATCAATAATAAAATATATAATGAGATTATTACTAGTATTTTCTTTTTGTATTTATTTCACTTCGTTTCTAAGTCAAGAAAATAACGACCACGAAATTGGGATTAATATTGGCAATACTGCCCCTGAGCTAAATTTTCCTAACCCATATGGTAAAAATATAAAGTTATCTTCTCTAAGAGGATATATAGTGCTGATAGATTTTTGGGCATCATGGTGCGCGCCCTGTAGAAGAGAAAATCCTAATATTGTTGCAGCTTACGAAAAATACAAAAACAGTAAATTTAAAAATGCAAAAGGATTTAAAATCTACAGTGTTTCTTTAGATAAAAATAAGGATGCTTGGATAAATGCAATTGAACAAGACAAACTAGATTGGAAAAATCATGTCAGTGATTTGAAATATTGGTCAAGTGAAGCCGCAAAAATTTATAATATCTCAGGCATACCAACAAATTTCTTAATAGACGCTAATGGATTTATTATTTCTAAAAAACTAAAAGGTGTAAATCTTCACCAAGAACTAGACAAACACGTTAGATCACTTTAAATATTTGGCAGTTCGAACTAAATTTTAAATGACACAATGTCTTATTTTAATTTTGGTTCATCTTTTGATTATGTTTACAATGAATTTTAATAGCAATGAAAACAAAAAAGCAAAAATCTACAAAAATTGATACGAAAACATCAAAAAGTTCAAATGATGTTGACAGAAATGATGACGAAACAAATTCTAAGAATCCTACGACTGATGAAGGAGAAGAAAATAAAGATGAAACATCAATAAATGAAATTAATTTAGATCACAAAGACAAATTTATTAGACTTTATTCTGAATATGAAAACTATCGAAAAAGAACAGCAAAAGAAAAAATTGATATCATTACCAATGCAAGTGAAAACCTCCTAAAAGACATTCTCCCTGTTATTGATGATTTTGAAAGGGCTATTTCAAATAACAAAACAGTCGAAGATGCATCAACCATAAAAGAAGGTTTTGAATTAATTTATAACAAGCTTTATAAAACACTAACGAATAAAGGACTAAAACCAATGAATGCTAGCGGAGAAACTTTTGACGCTGACATCCATGAAGCAATCACTAAAATTCCAGCACCATCCAAAAAAATGAAGGGAAAAGTAATTGATGTTATAGAAAAAGGCTACATGATTAATGATAAGGTCATAAGATTTGCAAAAGTCGTTGTTGGTGAATAAGACTAATTAAATTATGAGTAAAAGAGACTATTATGACATATTATCAGTTTCAAAAAACGCTTCCGAAGCTGAAATAAAAAAAGCATACAGAAAACTTGCTATCAAATACCATCCAGATAAGAACCCTGGGAATAAAGATGCAGAACAAAATTTTAAAGAAGCAGCGGAAGCTTATGAAGTATTAAGTAGTCCCCAAAAAAGACAACAATATGACCAATTTGGACATGCAGCTTTTAGCGGCGGTCAAGGATTTGGGGGAGGTGGAATGTCAATGGATGATATTTTTGATCATTTTGGTGATATTTTTGGATCAGCTTTTGGAGGTGGAGGATTTGGTGGAAGACAAGGGAGAAATAGAGTAAGAAAAGGTAGTAACCTGAGGGTGAAATTAAAACTTTCCCTTGAAGATATTGTAAATGGAGTTGAGAAAAAAATTAAAGTAAATAAGCTTGTTCCTGCCAAAGGAGTCGAATTTTCAACATGTACTAGTTGTAAAGGATCAGGCCAATTAACGAGAGTAACAAATACTATTTTAGGGGCAATGCAAACATCCTCGACCTGCTCTACTTGTAGAGGTACTGGTAAGACTATAACAAATAAACCACCAGGTGTTGATGCATCAGGATTAGTGAAAAAAGAAACTGTTATCTCAATAGAAATACCTCCAGGTGTTGAAGGAGGAATGCAATTAAGTATGCAAGGAAAAGGGAATGAAGCAGCAGGTGGTGGAGTACCTGGAGACTTAATAGTCGTTATTGAAGAAGTAGAACATGAACACTTAGTTAGAAATGGAAATGATCTGCTATATCAACTAGGTATTTCATTTTCTGATGCAGTAATTGGAAAAAGTGTAGAAATTCCGATGGTTAGTGGTAAAGCAAAAATTAAAATACCTGCTGGAACGCAAAGTGGAAAAAATCTACGTTTAAGATCAAAAGGGGTTCCAGATATAAATGGTTATGGGAGAGGAGATATGATTGTTAATATTCAAATATGGACTCCTCAGAAAATATCTAAAGAAGAAAAGGAATTATTGCTAAAACTTAATCAAAGTGATAACTTTAAACCAAAAGAAAATCAAACTAAAAGTTTTTTTGACCGTATGAAAAATCACTTTGCCTGATTTAAAATTAATGGCAGCCAAAAACATTATAGAACTTTCAGGGATAAACAAATCTTATCACAATCATAAAGCACTAAACAACATTGATTTAGTTATAAAGAAAGGTAGAGTTTTTGGTCTTCTTGGGCCTAACGGTGCGGGAAAAACTACATTAATCAGGATAATCAATCAAATTCTTCTTGCAGATTCTGGTACAATTAAGATTGACGGAGAGTTGTTAAAACACGACCATATCTACTCAATAGGTTATCTACCTGAGGAAAGAGGTTTATACAAGAAAATGAAAGTTGGAGAGCAAGTAATATATTTAGCTCAATTAAAAGGTCTTACCAAAAAAGAAGCTAAAGAAAAATTAAACTATTGGTTTGAAAAATTTGACATTCATTCTTGGTGGAACAAAAAAATTGAAGACTTGTCAAAGGGAATGGCACAGAAGATTCAATTTATTACCACCATTCTTCATGAACCTAATTTACTAATACTTGATGAACCCTTTAGCGGACTTGACCCTGTAAATAGCCAAATAATTAAAGAAGAAATAATTAACTTAAAAAACAAGAAAACAAGCATTATTCTTAGCACCCACGATATGAACTCAGTGGAAGAAATTTGTGACGAAGCAGCAATTATTCACAAATCAAATAAAATATTAGAGGGTGAAATTCATAACTTAAAAGAAAAATATCAAGGTAAAGAATGGCTTATTAAATACAAGGGAAACCAAATGAGTTTTACAAATGCGATTTGGGGAGGATGGAAAATGATAAATCACGACACTGTTAATGATAAAATCCATTTAGCAGTAATAGAATTAATCAATGATTTTACTATCAATAAATTTATAAAAGGAATTGTTGAGCACGTTGAAATAATTGAGATTAGTAAAAAAATGCCAACAATGAACGATGTTTTTATAAAAGCAACTTTAGATGAGTAGAATTGGCTTAATTGTAAAACGAGAATATTACACTAGAGTTAGAAAGAAATCATTTATTCTAATGAGTTTTCTTGGACCATTAATAGTCGTTGGCTTTCTAGCATTTACCATATATATAAACAAAAGCGCCAATAGTTCATATGAAATATTAGTGGTGGATGAAGCCCAAATCTTTGAAGGTAAATTAAGAAATAATGATAAATATCACCTAAAATGGGCACCAAAAGATAAATCATATGAACAAGTAAAAGAGATTTTTAAATCTGATGAAGATTTAGATTTACTACTCTATATGCCTGTCAATCTGATTAAAACCAATTCAATGACAGCTAAATGTTTGTATAAGAATATACCTTCAACTGGGGCTCAAAAACATCTATCAAGTATAATCAATGAAGCTATTGAGCTTTATAGAGTAGAAAGTAATGATATTAAAATTGAAACCTACAGATCCATTAAAACAAGAGTTAATCTTGATGTAATAGATGTTGAAAATCAGTTTAATAAAAACATCCAAAGAAAAGCAATTGTTGGTTCCATTTTTGCACTCTTAATATACATATTTATTTTCATGTATTCAATTCAAGTAATGAAAGGAGTAATTGAAGAAAAAACAAATCGAATTATTGAAATTATAATGTCATCGGTTTCAAGTTTTCAATTAATGATTGCTAAAATAATTGGAGTTGGGTTAGTTGGGTTAACACAATTTACAATATGGATTATTGTGATTTTCACAATATCTACAACCTTACTCTCATCAAACTTTCCCGACTTATATTCTGCAACTTTTCAAGTTGAAAAAATCAATTTAAATGAAATATCAAATACTCAAAATCCATTAGAAAAAAGTGAAGTAGCAGAAATTATTCAATTTATTTTATATCAGGTTAATTGGCCAAGTATGTTTTTATTCTTTATTATTTATTTCGTCTTTGGTTATCTTTTGTATGGTGGATTAATGGCTGCTGTAGGCGCTGCAGTTGATGAGGAAACTGACACACAACAGTTTCTAATTCCAATTACTATACCATTAATTTTTTCTTTAACAATGATTGGCCAAGTTATTGACAACCCTTCATCTTCATTGTCTTTTTGGCTTAGTGAAATACCATTCACTTCTCCAATTATTATGATGGTAAGAATTGCAATGGGTATTGGAGATAGTAGTGTAGAAATTTGGGAAATTATTTTAAGTCTCTCTATTATAATTTTAACTTTTATATTAACAACAAAATTATCTGGGAAAATATATAAAAAAGGTATACTTTCCTTTGGGAAGAAAGCTAGTTACGGTGATTTATTTAAATGGCTAAAATCATGAAGAAAATTTTGATTATTGATGATGAAAGAGCAATAAGATCAACACTAAAAGAAATTTTAGAGTTTGAGAAATACATAGTTGAAGCAACAGAAAACGGTATTAAAGGAATTAATCTAGCAGAAAAAAATAATTATGATTTAATTTTTTGTGATATTAAAATGCCTAATATGGATGGTATAGATTTTCTTGAAGAAAAACAAAAAAAAGATATCGATTGTCCCGTAATAATGATTAGTGGCCACGGAAATATTGAAACTGCTGTTCAAACATTAAAAAATGGGGCCTATGATTACCTTGAAAAACCTCTAGATTTAAACAGAGTTTTAACATCTACGAGAAATGCAATTGAAAATAATAATTTCCGAAGAGAGAATATTTTTCTTAAAAACAAAATTAAAAATGAATCAAAAACGAAAATAATAGGAAAGAGTAAAGAAATAAAATTAGTCAAGGAGATCATCAATAAAGTAGCTGTTACAGATGCTAGGGTTCTGATAACAGGGCCCAACGGAGTTGGTAAAGAGCTTGTGGCTAAACAACTCCATGAAAAAAGTAAAAGACAAAAGAATAATTTTATTGAGGTGAATTGTGCTGCAATACCTTCTGAGCTCATAGAAAGTGAACTTTTCGGTCATGAAAAAGGATCTTTTACATCTGCAAACAGACAAAAATCAGGAAAGTTTGAACTTGCAGCTAATGGCACCTTATTTCTAGATGAAATAGGTGATATGAGTTTATCAGCTCAGGCTAAAGTTTTAAGAGCCCTTCAAGAAAATAAAATTTCGAGAGTTGGAGGAGATAAATCAATTTATGTTAATCCTAGGGTGATTGCAGCAACTAATAAAAATCTTAGGGAAGAAATAAAAAATGGTAATTTTAGAGAGGATTTATTTCATAGACTAAATGTTATTCCAATACATGTACCAAGTTTGAATGATAGGAAATCGGATATTCCAATATTAGCAGATTACTTTAATGAAGAAATTTGCAAAGAGCAAGGATGTCAAAAAAAGCAAATCTCTGAGGGCGCTTATATAGAACTCAAAAAAATAAATTGGACTGGAAACATCAGAGAATTAAGAAATATTATTGAAAGACTAATTATTCTTACTGAGCATAAAATAAAAAGTCAAGATGTTATAAACTACGGAAATTTTAACTGAAGAACAATTCTTTTGCTTTATTTTCAACTAGCTTGATACCTGAAATATCTGAACCTCCTGCACTAGCAAAAAATGGTTGTCCTCCACCCCCTCCTTTGATTTCTTTAGCAAGTTCTCTAATTATTTGACTAGCATCCCAATTTTTATTTTTGACTAAATCGTCAGAGATCATTAGTAATATGAGAGGTTTATTGTTGTAAATACTTGTAAGTACTAATACAAAGTTTTTAATCTCTGATTTAATTTCATAGGCAATTTGCTTCATTTCATCAACACTTAGCTCTAAATTTTCATAAATGAAATTTATTCCATTTTGTTCATCAATTTTTTCTACTAAATCTTTTTTAATTTCTTTTAATTTGTGTTGATTAGAAACATCTATTTGTTTTTGCAACTCTAGATTTTTTTGTTGCAATTGCTTAACTGAGTCAATTATATTTTCTGGACGTTTTAGTAGGGAAAAAATAGTCTCTAAGTCATTTAATTTTTTTTGTAAATATTCATCAGCTTTTTCGTTACTTATTGCTTCTATTCTTCTTATCCCAGATGAAATTGAACTTTCAGAAATTATTTTAAAGCTTCCCACTTTAGAAGTTGATGATACATGAATACCTCCGCATAACTCAATAGAATTACCAAATTGAATAGTTCTTACAGAGTCTCCATATTTTTCACCAAAAAGCATTATAGCTCCATTTTCTTTTGCAATTTCTATTGGAATATTCCTTTCTTCTTTAAGTAAATAACCCTCTCTGATTTGGGTGCGAACTAATCTCTCAATTGATGTAATTTCTTCATTAGTTAGTTTAGAGAAATGAGAAAAATCAAATCTTAAATAGTTAGGGTTAACTAAAGATCCCTTTTGTTCAACATGAATACCTAATATACTTCTTAAGGCAAAGTGTAATAAATGGGTTGCGGTGTGATTTATAGCGGTTTTTGATCTTTTCACTTCATCTACTTGAGCAGTAAATGATGCTTTTAATATTTTAGGTAGATTATCTACATAATGAACAATTACTCCATTTTCCTTTTTGGTATCTCTAATAATTACCTTTTCATTTTCATTAAAAATTAATCCTTGATCTCCGACCTGACCTCCTCCTTCAGGATAAAAAGGAGTTAAATTAAATATCAACTGAAAAGAAATTTTTTTCTTGATATGCACAGCTCGATACTTTGTAATTTTAACTACAGAAGAAGTATGATCATATCCGACAAATTCTTGGACATCATTTTGAATTAACACTTTCCAATCACCAAATTCTTTAACTCCATCTTCTTTCGATCTGTCCTTTTGCTCTTTTAAGTAATTATCGAATCCTTTTTCGTCAATTTCCATCTTGTTTTCAAAAGCAATTAACTTTGTGAGGTCTAAGGGAAAACCATAAGTATCGAACAATTCAAAAACTAATTTACCTGAAATAATATTCTTATTCGTTTTAATATGAACTGCTATAATTTCTTGTAGCCTTTTTAATCCAGAGCTAAGTGTTCTGAAAAAAGAAATTTCTTCTTCAAAAACTATTTTTTTAATAAAACTCTTATTCTTTTCAATTTCATCAAATGTACCTCTAAATTTTTGAGAAATTACTTCGATCAATAAATAAAGAAAAGGTTCTTTAAAATCTAAAAATTGATAACCATATCTCAAGGCTCTTCTTAGTATTCTTCTAATTACGTAACCAGCTCCAGTATTGGATGGTAATTGACCGTCACTTATAGAAAAAACCACTGCCCTAACATGATCAACTATTACTCTTATTGCAATATTTTCTTTTTCAGAACTTTTATCATTATTATAAATTACACCTGATAATTTTTCAATCTCTTCAATAAGATCTTTAAAAACATCCGAATCATAATTACTTGTTTTGCCTTGCAACACCATTGCTAATCTTTCAAGTCCCATTCCAGTATCAACATGCTTATTATTAAGTGGCTCTAATTCTCCATTAGAATTTCTGTTAAATTCCATAAATACAAGGTTCCAAAGTTCAATCACTTTTGGATGATCTTGGTTGACTAATTCATTTCCTGGTATTTTTTTTCTTTCTTCTTCTGTTCTAATATCAATATGAATTTCAGAACAAGGGCCACAAGGACCTTGAGTTCCCATTTCCCAAAAATTATCTTTTTTACCACATTTTATAATTTGTTTTACATCAATTAATTCCTTCCAATAATCATAAGACTCTTTGTCAAAAGAAGTGCCATCTGCTAAGTCTCCTTCAAAAACAGTTACATATAGTTGACTAGGATTTATTTTATAAATTTCAGTAAACAACTCCCAAGACCATTCTATAGATTCTTTTTTAAAATAATCTCCAAATGACCAATTGCCTAACATTTCGAACATTGTGTGATGATAAGTGTCAACGCCTACTTCATCTAAGTCATTGTGCTTTCCAGAGACTCTAAGACATTTTTGAGAATTTGCTAATCTCCTATTAATTGGAACTTCAAATCCTAAAAAAACATCTTTAAATTGGTTCATACCAGCATTGGTAAACATTAACGTTGGATCATCTTTTATTACCATTGGTGCTGAGCTGACTAGGGTGTGAGATTTAGACTTGAAAAAATCCAAAAAAGCTTTTCTTATTTGACTTGAATCCATTTTTTAATTGCTATCAATTCATATTTAAGATTGCAAAGTTACCCAAATTAAAATATTTTTGAGTTGATATAATTAATAATCCTTTTTTATGCCTAGAGATATAAATAATAAGCGACAAAAATTATTACTAATTATTTTTTTTGAATTGATAAATCTTACAATTATTGGACAAATCAAAAATAAAATTGAATTAATAAATGCAACTTATTTAGGAAATTATGAAAGAAACTACTATGGAAACAGTGCACCAAAAAAATTAAATTTAATATGGAAACATAAATTAGGTTTTGGGCTTACAAATGTTTCTAACTCCAAAAAAGTTATTGAATGTAATGGAGCAAAAAGAACTTGCCAACCTCTACTTGTAAAAGAAAATGATACTCTGTTTATTATACAAGGTGGGTGTAATCATTTCATCAAAAAAATATATGCTGAAAATGGCAAATTAAAATGGGAATATGAGTACGACGATATCATTAATAGCACTGGAACTATATGGGAAAACAGTTCAAAAAGCGAAAGTTTCTCAAAATATCAGATAATTCAGGGAAGTAGGATTGGATTAGGTAAAAGTTTAGATGCTAAGAAGGCAGAATCACTAAGAGCAATATCTTTAGAAAATGGGAAAGAAATATGGAGATTCAATGTTAAAAAAACTGAAAGTATAAGCAGAGATGTAGATGCATCATGTTTAATTCATAACGACAGTATTTTTATAGGTCTTGAAAATGGAATTCTCGAAATTTTAGACCCTATAAATGAACATCTAGTTAAAAATGGAAAATTTTATAACCCTGTTATTCTTGATGAAATTCCACTTTATAATGACAGCGATGTTATTTTTCACCAAAACAACTTAATTGTTGAATCTTCTCCTGCCAAATTAGGAGAAAGGATCTATATTGCGGCTGGATCAGGGCACATATTTGGATATAATTTAAAATTTAATAAAATTGATTGGGATTATTATATAGGTGCAGATATTGATGGTTCAACCGTAATTACAAAGGATAGTTGTATTTTAATAGGTTTTGAGAAACAGTATTTAGAAGGTTACGGAGGCGTACTTAAAATAAATCCGTATAAAAAACAAAACAATTTAGTAGAATGGTTTTTTCCAACAGAAAATTTAGCTCTAGAAAGTTGGACTGGTGGAGTTATTGGTTCTGTAGGAATAAATGACCAATATTGTTCCTCCGGTGATAAAAAAGCTGCCTTCATTAGCGATAACGGTTTTATTTACGTAGTTAATCATAATCAAATTTCTAGTGAAGTTGTAAAGGGCCCACATTTAAAAAAGGACTATGTCAAACCAGAACTAATCTTCAAAAAAAACATAGGGAGATCTGTAAGTACACCAATATTTGTAGAAGATAAACTTATTGCTGCAACTAGCGAAGGAATATGGCTGTATAAAATTAATGGTAATAAAGTCGAACTTTTAGATTATTATAAATCTAACTTTGATTCCACACCTGTAGTTCATGATAACAGAATTTACATTGCCTCAACTGATGGTTACTTGTATTGTTTTGGAGAACAATTTGATAAATATTAAAGAAATTAATAATTTAATGTGACAAAGTACCTAGACTTTAAATCATTGTATATTAAAAAATTAATAGATTTGCACTTAATGTAATATATTGAAGAATATAAATTATAAATATAATCCTGAAACCTTAGAATATGAAGAAATCAAACTCACTTCATGGGGTAAAATCAAAAGTTTATCTTATTATTTAATTGCTTCAATTGTTTTTTCGATTATTATTTTATCGGTATCTTTTTATAACATTAGTAACTATATCATTAAAGAAGCCGCAAAAGAAAACCAAAGTCTTAGACAAGAAATATCTGTTTTCAATAAGGACTTAAATTTAATTCTCGATGTTTTAAATGATGTTCAAGACAGAGATGACAATATCTACAGAGCAATATTTGAAACAGATCCATATCCCAATTATAAAAGACAGTTAGGGACAGGCGGCAACCCAATGAAATATAAGAAATATGAAAACATTCAATACGAAGATCTAGTTGTTGAAATTGCTCAAAAACTAGAGCTAATCGAAAAAAAGCTTTCCTCTCAATCTAAATCTTTTGATGAAGTATTTGAATTAACAAAAGAAAAACAAATAATGCTAAAAGCGATTCCTAGTATTCAACCTATTTCGAATAGAAATCTAACTAGGATAGCCTCTGGATTTGGATTAAGGATGCATCCTATCTATAAAATTTTAAAAATGCATAAAGGTATGGATTTTACAGCACCAGTAGGTACTGAAATTTACTCCACTGGAGATGGTGTAATTGAAAGAATTGGTTGGACAGGTGGTTATGGTAAAACCATTATGATAAATCATGGTTATGGTTACAAAACAAGATATGCTCATTGTAGTAAATATAATTGTAGAAAAGGCCAGAAAGTAAAAAGAGGCGATTTAATAGGGTTTGTTGGAAATACAGGACAATCGACCGCACCTCACTTACATTATGAGGTTTTTAAAAATGGAAAACAAATTAATCCAGTTAACTTTTTCTTTAATGACTTAAGTGCTGAAGAATATGATAAAGTTATTGAAATATCGTCTAGACCTACCCAATCACTATAATTTTCAATATGAGTTCCGCCAACCTAGATACTGATAAATTAACAAAGTTATATTACAGTATTGGTGAAGTTGCAAAAATGTTTGATGTTAACACTTCACTTATAAGGTTTTGGGAAAAAGAATTTGATGTAATTCAGCCTAAAAAAAATAAAAAAGGAAATCGTCAATTTACCAAAGAAGATGTTAAAAACTATCAGCTTATATATTACCTTGTTAAAGTGAGAGGATATACACTGAAGGGGGCAAAATATAAATTAAAAAATAATGCTAACGATGTTCAAGATCAAAAAGAACTTGTTTACAAAATGAATAAAATCAAAAATTTTTTACTCGAACTTAAAAGACATCTTTAATTTATTACTCAACAATATAATCTATATTAATTTAAAGCATACTTTTGTAAAAAAAAAATATGAAGCCTATATTATCTCAATCAGAAAAGCTGACTTCTAACTTATCTAAAAGTTTTGTGTCAAACGTATTTTCATTAATGTTTAGTGCATTAATTATTTCTGGACTAGCTGCTGTTTGGTTCGCCACAGACATGATGAAATCTTTCATAATAGATCCTATATCACAAGGACTTACAACATTTGGTTGGATAGCTACTTTATCTCCAATTGGGCTAGTATTGTTAATGGGTGTTAGGTTTCAAAAGTTAAATGCAAAAACACTTTTAGGCATATTTCTTATTTACTCAACGCTAACTGGAATTAGTTTGAGTACTATTTTTACTATTTACACTACTTCATCAATTTCTAGTACTTTTTTTATCAGTGCAATTACCTTTGGAGTTATGGCAGCAATGGGGTATACAACTAAAACTGATCTAACTAAAATGGGAAGTTTTTTATATATGGCTTTAATTGGAATTGTTATTGCCTCGGTAATTAATTGGTTTATGCAAAGTTCAATGATGCATTACCTTATTTCAATTATTGGAGTTCTTATTTTCACAGGGTTGACAGCGTACGATGTTCAAAAAATCAAAAATATTGGTTCACAGGTTGAACAAGGAAGTGAAAGTGCCCAAAAGCTAATGATTATGGGAGCTTTAACTTTATATCTTGATTTTATAAATTTATTTTTAATGTTACTTAGATTATTAGGTAATCGAGATTAAATAAGATTATGAAAGCATATGTATTTCCAGGGCAAGGAGCTCAATTTTCTGGAATGGGGAAAGACCTGTTCGATAACAATAAAAAGGCCAAAGAATTATTTCACTTATCTGATGATATTCTTGGATTTGAAATTTCAAAAGTAATGTTTAATGGAACAGTTGAGGAATTAAAACAGACCAAAGTAACTCAACCTGCTATTTTTTTACATTCTGTTATTTTAGCAATTTGCCTTCAAGAAAATTTTACACCAGACATGGTTGCAGGCCATTCTCTTGGTGAAATTTCGGCTCTTGTAGCAAACAAATGTTTGTCATTTGAAGACGGATTAAAACTTGTAAATTCAAGAGCCTTAGCAATGCAGAAGGCCTGTGAAAGTAATCCTTCTACAATGGCCGCAATTTTAGGTCTTGAAGATGAAATTGTTGAAAATATTTGTGAAAATACAGCAGGAATTGTTGTAGCAGCAAACTACAATTGCCCTGGCCAATTGGTGATTTCGGGGGAAAATCATGCAATTAATACTGCATGTGAAAAACTAATAGAAGCTGGAGCAAAGAGAGCTTTAAAACTCCCTGTTGGTGGTGCTTTTCATTCTCCAATCATGGAACCAGCTAGAGCAGAACTTGAAAAAGCTATTTCAAAAATTAAATTTAATACTCCTATATGTCCTATTTATCAAAATGTTAATGCAGAAGCTACAATAGATCCTGATAAAATTCAATATAACTTAATAGCACAACTCACAGCCCCAGTCAGATGGACTCAAACTATGATAAACATGTCACAGGCTAGAGATATTGAAATTATTGAAGTAGGACCAGGAAAAGTTCTCCAAGGGTTATTTAAAAAAATAGACAGAACAATCCCTACATCAAGTGCATCGATAGCTTAGAGTTTATTATTTAAAATTTGATCTTGTTGAATTAATTTATGAAAGAAAGGCAGTTTTCTTGCTCTTTGAATCATTTCCAAGTGATGTATATGGTGACAATCACTTCCAACAAACTCTATCACCTCATCACTGACTAACCTTTCTGCAAAACTCCTTACTTCTGGACCATAACTTCCAGTAAGTGACCCAATATTTAACTGAAGTTTTACACCCCTATTAATGATTTCCTCAATTTTATCGTAGTTATTGTGCCAATAACCGTAGCGTTCAACATGGGCAAGTACAGGAGTGTAACCTTTCTCTTTCATTGACCATATTAACTCGTTTAATCTTGGTGGTTCATTAAAAAAAGAAAGTTCAAAAAGCAAATATTTTTCTTTGCCAAAAGTAAGTAAATCTTCGTTTTTTAAAAGGTCTTCGAAAGCCGGTTCTAAATTATATTCAGCTGCAGCTTCAATTTCTATATTTAAATTATTTTCTCTTAAACTATTTCTAACAGCTTTTAATCCTTTATTTATAATTTTAGGAGAATTTCTATAATAATCACTCATGATGTGCGGAGTTGTGATTACCTTACTATATCCTAATTCCTTAAACTTGAACAATAACTCTAATGTCACCTCCATATTAGGGGAGCCGTCATCAATACCAGGTATTAAGTGAGAGTGTAAATCGGTTTTTAAAATGCTTAAATCAATTGGATTAAGTATTTCTTTTTTTTTTGAAAATATACGATTTAAAAAACTCATTTATTAATCATAATGCTCGCTATAGTAACGCTGATATGAACCACTAGTTACGTTATTTAACCAATTTTCATTATTTAAATACCAATCTACTGTAGATTCAAGACCTTTTTCAAAACTAACTGATGGAGTCCAACCTAGTTCTCTTTGAATTTTTGAAGCGTCAATAGCATACCTTAAGTCGTGTCCGGCCCTATCTTTTACATAATTTATTAAGCTTCTAGACTCTCCTATTTTTCTATGTAATTTTTTATCCATCAAGTCGCAAAGAAAATTAACTAAATCAATATTTTTCCATTCGTTATGACCACCGATATTATAAGTTTCTCCAAATTCCCCGTGATGAAATACCAAATCAATTGCTAACGCATGATCAACTACCCAAAGCCAATCTCTTATATTTTCACCTTTTCCGTATACTGGTAAAGGATTTCTATTTTTTATGTTATTTATCATTAATGGAATTAATTTTTCAGGAAATTGGTAAGAACCATAATTATTTGAGCAATTTGATATTTTAATTGGCAACTTATAAGTATGTCCATAAGCCCTTACTAAATGATCAGAGCCTGCTTTAGAAGCAGAATAGGGACTTCTAGGATCATATGCAGTAGACTCAGTAAAAAAGCCTTTGTCACCTAAAGAGCCATAAACTTCATCTGTTGAAATATGGTAAAAACACTTACCTTTCAAATTTTTCCAATGATTACGACAATTATTCAATAAATTTAAAGTACCTACAATATTTGTTTTAACAAATTCACTAGGATTTGATATTGATCTGTCTACATGAGACTCTGCAGCTAAATGAATCACTCCATCAAATTGGTAATGGTTGAATAATTGATTAAGGCCTTCGTCGTTATTAATATCTAAATGAGAAAAAATATAATTTTCTTTATTTTCAACATCTTTCAAATTATTTAGATTACCCGCATAGGTCAACTTATCTAAATTTACAATCAAGTAACTAGGATAATCGGAAACCATTTTTCTAACAACATGCGATCCAATAAATCCTGCTCCACCTGTAATTAATATTTTTTTTAAATAATTCACGCTACAAAGTCCAATAATTAAGTTCTTTTATTCTATCTCTATAAATCCCTTTAATATCAACTAACAAACCATTTTTGTTGGACATCATTTTAAAGTCTTGCTCTGACATTAAAGTATATTCGTGATGATTAACAGCTACAATAATAGCATTGTACTTTCCTTTTGGATTTTCTATTAGTTCAAATCCATATTCGAGGTTAAGTTCATTTGAATCAGCATGAGGGTCAACAACTTCAACATGACATGAAAAGGATTTTAATTCGTTGATTACGTCTACAACTTTCGAATTTCTTATATCAGAAACGTCTTCTTTAAAAGTAGCTCCCATTACAAGAACTCTAGCCTCCTTCATCGGAGTTCCTGCAGCAATTACTTTTTTCGCAACTGTTCTTCCAACATAAGCTCCCATTGAGTCATTCACTGATCTTCCTGAATTAATGATTTGAGCATGATAACCTAAACCTTTTGCCTTGTGAGTTAGATAGTACGGATCTACACCGATACAATGTCCCCCGACTAAACCAGGTTGAAATTTCAAAAAATTCCATTTTGTGCCTGCAGCTTCCAAAACTTCGTATGTATTTATATTCATTCTATTAAAGATCATAGAAAGCTCATTTATTAAAGCTATATTAACATCTCTTTGAGTGTTTTCAATAATTTTAGCGGCCTCAGCTACTTTGATACTTGATGCCCTGTGAACACCTGCACTTACAACGAGTTCATATGTTTGAGCAATCTCTTCTGAAGATTCATCATCACAACCTGAAGACACTTTAATAATGCTTGATAGAGTGTGAACCTTGTCACCAGGATTTATTCTCTCGGGAGAGTACCCAACTTTAAAATCTTTTTTGAATTTTAGTCCACTTAATTTTTCTAAAACTGGTATACAATCCTCTTCAGTACATCCTGGATAAACAGTAGATTCATAGACCACATAGTCACCCTTTTTAAGCACTTTTCCAACAGTTTCGCTTGCTGCAACAAGCGGTCTAATGTTTGGTTTTTTATTTTTATCGATTGGTGTTGGAACAGCGATTATAAAAAACTTTACGTCTTTAAGATCTTCGGTTTTACTCGTAAAAGTGATATGACACCCTTCAAACTCTGAACTATCTAATTCATTACTTGGATCAATATTATTTTGCATCATTTGAACGCGTTGGTCGCTTATATCAAATCCAACCACATTTATTTTCTTAGCAAATTCTAATGCAATTGGTAGTCCAACGTATCCCAGACCTACAACTGCTAGTTTTTCTTCCTTATTTATTAACTTTTCAAAAATCTTCATATAATTTAATCTCTTCTTTTATAAATTCTTTCAATAATTTCAACAACTTTTAACCCTTCTAACGCATTGGTTGTAGAAACTGATTTTCCTTTTAAAGTATTCACCACATTTTCTATTACATAATGATGATTTGCAGCACTTCCTTTGTATGGCCCATAATCATTTGGGGGGTTTGAAGGAGCAAGTTTAGGCATTTTATAATCCTGGATATTACAATACTCAATTTCATTCATATATTGACCACCTACTTTAACGCTTCCTTTACTGCCTATTATAGTCATACTACTTTCTAGGTTACTTCCCCAAACTGCAGTAGAATAATTTAAACTTCCCATTCCTCCTTCAACAAAATCAAAAGAAACAAAACCAGAATCCTCAAAATCAGTACTTTTTTGATGTGTAAAATCATTGAATTTTGCTTGAATATTGGTTATATCTCCGAACAACCAATACATTATATCTATAAAATGAGAAAACTGAGTGAATAATGTCCCCCCATCAAGTTCTTGTGTTCCTTTCCACCCCCCTTTTTTGTAATACCTATCGTCGCGATTCCAATAACAATTTACTTGAACCATAAATACATCCCCAATAGTCTTTTTTTCAACAATATTTTTTAGCCAAACACTAGGAGGAGAATACCTGTTTTGCATTACGGCAAAAACTTGTTTATGCTTTTGCAGTGCTTTATAAATTACACTTTCACATTTTGCTTTAGATAAACCAATTGGCTTTTCAATAACTACATGCTTTTCTGAATTTAAAACATCAACAGCAATGTCCGAATGAGAACCATTGGGTGTACAAATACAAACAACATCTAATTCAGAATGGTTTGACAACATTGTTTGATGATCATTATAAAATGGCACATTATAACTATCTAATGCTAATTTTTCCTTTTCTAAAATATCACATAAAGCTACTAATTCCGCTTCATCATTTCTCACAATCATTTCCGCATGTCTTTTGCCGATATGACCTGTACCTATAACACCAAATCTAATTTTACTCATTAGCTAATTCTTTTAACTTCATTATTATTTAATTCATACCACTGATTTGATTCTTGACATTTAGCCTTATTATCATCACCAAAAATCAAACGATGACCATATTCGCTTACCCATCCAATTTGTTTGGCCGGATTTCCAACCAACAGAGAATAGGGTTTAACATCTTTAGTTACTACAGCACCAGCACCTATCAAAGCGTAAGTACCTATAGTGTTACCGCAAATAATTGTTGCATTAGCTCCAATAGAAGCACCCTTGGAAACAATAGTATTTTCGTAAGAATCTCTTCTTACTACCGCACTTCGTGGATTTGTGATGTTTGTAAAAACCATTGACGGTCCTAAAAAGACATCGTCTTCACATATTACACCAGAATAAATTGATACATTGTTTTGAACTTTAACGTTGTCACCTAACTTAACATTTGGTGAAACCACAACATTTTGTCCTATGTTACAACCATTACCAATCACACAATCTGTCATAATATGTGAAAAGTGCCAAATTTTAGTGTTCTTTCCGATTGAACATCCATCATCAATTACAGCTGAATCATGAGAAAAATATTCCATTATAGTTTGTTAAAGTTTTTAAAATTATTATGCTCTTTTTTATTTAACTCATCATCGCTAAGGGTACAAAAATAATCATAAGTAATTTTAAGCCCTACAGATCTATTAATTTTAGGTTGCCAATTTAGTTTATTTTTAGCAATATTAATATCAGGTTGTCTTTGTAAAGGATCATTTTCAGGGAGTGGTTTATAAATTATTTTTTGATTTGTACATGTTAATTTAATTATTTCTTCTGCAAATTCTTTAATTGAAATTTCATCAGGATTACCAATGTTAACAGGCATATTATATTTACTAAATAACAACTTACAGATTCCATCAATTAAATCATCAACATAACAAAAAGACCTTGTTTGAGAACCATCGCCAAAAACAGTTAAATCCTCATTCCTCAGCGCTTGTCCAATAAATGCAGGTAAAACTCTTCCATCATTGAGTCTCATTCTCGGACCATATGTGTTAAAAATTCTTACAATTTTTGTGTCTAGTTTATGAAACCTGTGATATGCCATTGTAATTGCTTCCTGAAAACGTTTAGCCTCGTCATAAACACCCCTTGGTCCTACAGGGTTAACATTACCGAAGTAACTTTCTTTTTGTGGATGAACAAGTGGATCTCCATAAACCTCACTAGTTGAAGCAACTAATATCACTGATTTTTTTGCCTTGGCCAATCCTAGTAGATTGTGTGTCCCCAATGATCCTACCTTTAATGTCTGAATAGGTATCTTTAAATAATCAATTGGACTTGCAGGTGATGCAAAATGTAATATGTAATCTAATTCACCTGGAATTGTAACATATTTAGAAACATCATGTTCGATAAAATCAAAAGAACTGTAAGATTTTAAGTGCTCAATATTTTTTAAAGATCCTGTAATAAGATTGTCCATACCAATGACAAAGAAATCATCATTTAGAAATCTTTCGCAAAGATGTGAACCTAAAAATCCTGCAGCACCAGTAATTAATATTCTTTTCACCTAATTAATTTTATTTACTGTTTTTCTTCCTACACTCTGATAAAAAAAGTTTCTTTTCTCCATTGATGCAATTTCATACAAATTTCTCCCGTCAAAAATTACTGGACTTTTCATTAATGACTCAATCTTACTGAAATCGGGATTTCTAAATGCTGACCATTCTGTTAATATCAAAAGTGCATCAACATCTTTTAATGCTTCATAGCTATTATTTGCATATCTAATTTTGTCGCCCATGATATTTTTAACATTCTCTGAAGCTTCTGGATCGTAGGCTATTATTTTTGCTCCAGCATCTAATAACTCTTTTAAAATATATAATGAAGGAGCTTCTCTTATATCATCAGTTTCCGGTTTAAAAGCCAAACCCCAAACTGCAAAACTCAAATTTACAAGATTATCTCCAAAATAAGATTTTACTTTATTGACTAGAGTTGTTTTTTGTCTTTGGTTTACATCCATAACCGCATCAATTATCTTAAACTCATAATTTTCATTATCGCCAGCTTTCTTTAATGCTTGAACATCTTTAGGGAAGCAACTTCCTCCATAACCTATTCCAGGAAATAAAAATCTTTTACCTATTCTAGTATCGGTTCCAATACCTTTTCTTACACTATCAACATCTGCACCAATTAACTCACAATAATTAGCAATTTCGTTCATGAATGTAATTTTAGTCGCCAAAAATGAATTGGCAGCATATTTAGTAAGTTCTGCTGACTTTTCGTCCATAAAAAGAATGGGGTTTCCTTGTCTAACGAAAGGTTGGTATAATTCTGCCATCAGTTGTTTAGCTTTTTCACTACTTGTACCAACAACAACCCTATCTGGTTTCATAAAATCGTCAACAGCAAATCCTTCCCTTAAAAATTCTGGATTTGAAACTACATCAAAGTCTATCTTTGCATTCTCAGCAATAGCATTATGTACTTTTTGAGCAGTACCGACTGGAACTGTACTTTTATCGATAATAACCTTGTAATCCTTAATTATTTTTCCTAAATCTTTTGCAACACCTAAAACATAACTAAGGTCAGCTGATCCGTCTTCACCAGGTGGTGTCGGTAAGGCTAAAAAAATTAATTTTGCACGATCTACAGCCTCAATCAAATTTGATGTAAAAAATAATCTATTTTGATTAATGTTTCTTTGAAATAAATTATCAAGGTGTGGTTCATAAATAGGTACTATACCACTTTTTAATTTCTTTAACTTATCTTCATCGATATCTACGCATGTTACTATGTTTCCGGTTTCTGCTAAGCAAGTTCCTGTGACTAATCCAACATATCCTGTTCCTACAACTGTAATATTCATAAGTTATTAAAATAATTGTTAATGTTTTCAATAATGTAGTCTTGTTGTTGATAATCTAGCTCTGTATGCATTGGCAGTGAAATCACCCTTGAACACAACCAATCTGTATTATTCATTTCTCCAATCGATGCAGGGATATTTGAAAACATTTTTTGTTTATGAGCAGGAATTGGATAATATATCATTGAAGGAATGTGTCTTTCCTTTAAATAACTCATTAAATCTTCTCTGTTTACCTTATCTTCTAACTGAAGGGTATATTGATGAAAAACGTGATTAGATTGGTCAGAAAGATATGGTGTAATGACTCCACTAATATTAGTGAGTTTTTGAGTGTAGTAAGCTGCTGCTGCTTGTCTGTTTAAAATATATTGATCAAGTTCTTTTAACTTAATTCTTAAAACTGCTGCTTGAATATTATCTAATCTCGAGTTACAACCAACTCTGTCATGATGATATTTTTTACTTTGACCGTGATTAGCAATCATCTTAAGCTTTACTGCTAGATCATCATCATTTGTCATTATTGCTCCGCCATCACCATAACAACCTAAGTTTTTAGACGGGAAAAAACTTGTGCACCCGATATGACCTATGGTACCTGTCTTTTTGCTTTCTTTAAATCCTTTATAATCACAGCCTATTGCTTGAGCATTATCTTCAATAACATATAAATTATGCTTTTCAGCGATTTTCATAATTTCATTCATCTCACATGATTGACCAAATAAATGAACTGGAACTATTGCTTTTGTATTTTTAGTAATTGCCTTTTCAACTTCCTTAACTGAAATATTGAAGGTATGGGAATCACAATCAACAAATACAGGTTTAAGACCCAATAAACCTATAACTTCTGTTGTTGCGATATAAGTAAAGGACGGGGTTATCACTTCATCTCCAGGTTTTAAACCTAAGGCCATCATTGATATTTGTAGAGCATCTGTACCATTACCACAAGTTATTACATGTCTAACTCCCATGTAATCCGATAATTCGGATTGAAATTCTTTAACCTCATTTCCATTAATAAATTGAGTTGAATCAATTACATTGGATATTGCATTATCTACTTGTTGTTTAATCCTTAGGTATTGACGTTTTAAGTCAACCATTTGTATATTTAACGTATTGTCAGACATTTTATGAAATTTAAGGAGGTGCGAATATAGTTATATCCTAACTTTATGCCAATTCAATTAACCAATATTATTTTTAAATGAAGTTTTGTCTTAAATATTTTGTCATTTTAATTAAATTTCAATTTTTGACTATAATATCTGTTAGTGCACAGAACATTAAAGATTCAATAATAAAAGGTCCATTAGTTAAAGTACACTTAGCCATTCAGAATCCAAAAGGTGATCTCAAAAAAGATTACGGAACTAACATAAATATCGGATGTTCATTTGGATGGAAGTATAAAACCAATAATACTCTAGAACTAGATTATAATTTTATTCACAGTAAGAATGTAAAATATACAGGTATAATTAATCACCTTCTAAATTCTCAAAATTGGATTATTAATCAATATGGCGAACCAAATCTTTATGTATTATACCATAGAGGAGGTCAAATAAGTTTGGATCTCGGGAAAATATTTAACTGGGTGGGGTTCCACTTAAAGTCCCCTATAGGTCCAAACCAAAATTGTGGTATTCATTTAAAAACTGGTGTTGGAGGAATGTTCCATAAAATTAGAATTGAAAATGAAAACAATACCATACCTCAACTAAGTAAACAATATTTAAAATATTATGATCGTTTAACAATTGGATTTTTAACTAAGCAGTATATTGGATATCATCACATGAGCAACAATAAATTAATTAACTTTTCAATTGGAGTTGAAGTCATAGAAGGATTTACAAAAGGAATGAGGGATTATCAAATTGATCTAATGGGACCTTATTTAAATAATAGACTTGATATTTACATAGGCATTAGAGCAGGTTGGATTTTTCCTGTTTTTAGACAAACCCCTAATGATTTTTATTATAATTAAAAATGTGGAAAAAATTCTATGAATTAGCTATTGTAAGCTTATCTATTTACTTTAAAATCACTTCTTTTTTTGGCAATGAGAAATCAATTAAAGCAATCAACGGAAGAAAAAACTGGAAAAAGAACTTAACCAAAGTTAATTTAAATAAAACAAATTACTGGATTCACTCTGCATCACACGGTGAAGGATTAATGGCTAGTCCATTGATTAAAAAGATACTTGAAAATAAAAATAATCAAATAATAATAACATTTTTTAGCCCATCTGGCTATGAAAACTTCCAATTCTCAAGCGACCAAATTTTCAAAACCTATTTACCTTTAGATTTTAGAAGTAATGCAAAAGATTTTATTTCTCTAACCAAACCTAAACATGCAATATTTGTCAAATATGATTTATGGATGAATTTTATTGAAACATGTCAAAAAAACAAAATTCCTGTTAGTGTCTTTTCAAGTAAATTCCATAAAAATCAATGGTATTTTAAGTTCTATGGAAAATGGGCAAATGACATACTAAAAAAATTTTCAAATATCTTTACAATTGACAAAGTCTCTAAGTCCTTTTTAACTTCAAAAGGTTTTGAAAATGTAATGTATAATGGTGATACAAGATATGATCAAGTAAGTACTAATTTGATTAAATCAAGTTTAAAAATTAAATCACCTTGTTTAATTCTTGGATCTTCGTGGGAAAGAGAAGAAAAAATTCTATCCAGTGTAATTAATGATTTCCCTAATATTCAATACATCATAGCTCCACACGAAGTGGACAAGAAAAGGTTGAAAAAATTAAAAAATATTTTCGGTTCTAAAGCTAAGTTTTATTCAGAAATTGATAGGACAAAAAAAATTCCAAATGTTTTGATTATTGACAAAATAGGATTATTAGCAGATCTTTACTCTTTAAGTGATATTGCTTTTGTAGGTGGAGGATTTACAGGTAAATTACATAATATAATTGAACCTGCTGCAAAAGGTAATAAGATTATTTTTGGTCCAAAACATAATAAATTTCCTGAAGCACAATCAATGATTGATAACGAAATCGCTTTTATAATTAAGGATAAATTTGATTTAACCAAAATTTTAAAATCAATCAAAATATGCAATACAAATAGAAAAAAATCGATGAATTTTATTTTAAAAAATAAAGGAGCTTCAGAAATCGTTTATAGAAAAATAGTGAATCAAATTTGATTAATCTAATATTTCAGCGTCCTCAAGAATGTAATTTAATTGGTAAATATCATCAATATTTAACTTCAACTTGCCTTTAAATGTAATTACTTGATCCATACGTAAGCCCTCATATTTTTTAACCATCTCTAATTCCATAACTGATTCTGGACCTGCTTGACCACAAAAAAAACAAGAACTATACGGATTTGCCGAAAGAACGTAATAATCTTGAACAATATCAACAGGTATTATGAACCCTCTTATTTGTACTTCCTTACCGTCCATAGCTTTCACTGCATTGGAAAACTTAGGAACCATATAATATGCCTGAAATTCTTCTGACCAAATTTCGTCGAACTCTACATTTTTTAATAATTCCCAAGTAATTATATTTTGGGCATTGAAAGTAAATCCAAAAAAACAAATAGAGATCAGTAAACTTAATTTAGTTCTCATAGGGTATTTTTTAAAGTTCTAGAAATATCAATTCTATATGCAGATATTGCTGGAAAAAGAGCAGAAACCATACCAATGATTATAGTACCTGTAAATAACCATATTTCTGAAGTATTAAATATTACACCACTAAATTCATAATGGTAGCTCTGAGATAAAAAATACCCCATTATTCCCATAGACAAATGACCTAAAATAAAGCCTAATAAACTTCCTACAAAAGATACTAAAAAGCCCTCTATTAAAATTGAAAATAATATTGTTCTTGCATTAGATCCTGCAACCCTCATCATTGCAATTTCGTACCTTCTGTCTTTCATTGAACTTAATATTGTAATAATCATACTAATTACAGCTAAACTAAAAATAAACCAAGCTAAAATAGTTATGACTTTTATTGCAGGTTGTATCAATTCTAAAAGTTTTTGGATTTCGATAGCAGGTTCTGAAGCCATCAAATTATCTTTATTATTAACTATTGAAGGTATAGTAAATTTTCCTCTTCTAGATTTATAATTGATTAATAATGCAGTGATTTGTTTGGCTTCTTCTTTATGGTGATGCTCGTGATGACTAACTTTTTTATCTTCTCTTAAATCAAAACTTCCCTTATGTAGGTTTTCAGGATGTACATCCCATACACTTTCCAAAGAAGTAATTAGTAAATTATCAATAACTTCGCCTGATGAATTTAATATGCCAACAATATTGTATTCAAAATCATCATGATTATGTATTGATTCTTCAATTCCATGGCTACCGTAAAAAGTATCTCCTAATTTTAAATTTAAATTTTTAGCAACATTAGCTCCTACTACAACTTCGAGAGATTTTACGAAAAATCTACCTTTTGCTATTGAGGTTTTATACAACTGAGTAATAAAACTTAATTCAGTACCTACAATTCTGTAAGATTGATAACTATCTCCTAAAGAAATAGGAACTGCAGATTGGATAAATGGATGCTTTGAAAGAAAATCAATCTCATCAATTTTTATGTTTCCTGTAGGGTTGTCAAGGTGAAAAACGTTACATAACACTAACTGAAGTCTACTACCTTTAGCTCCAACAACTAAATCAATTTTATTAGCATTTTCATTAAACTTAGTCTTTAATTGATCCATTGTTAAAATCCCTAATAATATTATCATTATTGATGATGAAAGTAAAACAATAGATAACCCCGAAGAAAAAGGTCTTTTTATAATATTTTTCCAACCTAGCTTAATTAGCATCTAAATGAATATGTTGGTTAAATTCATTTTTAAGTCTTTGATCATGAGTAACAATAATCAATATTGAATTATTTTCTTTCGACAAATTTTTCAACAAATTAATTATTTTGTTACAGGAAATATCATCTAAAGCAGAAGTAGGTTCGTCAGCTAGTATAATTTTAGGTTTATTAATTAAGGCTCTCACAATTGAAATTCTCTGCTTTTCACCTTCGCTTAATTTCATCAAATGATCTTTTTTTCTGTCAATTAAATCAACTTTAATAAGTAGGTTATTAAGGTGATTATAATCTTTTTTACTAATTAAGAACTGATTTAACTTTAAATTATCTTCTACACATAGAGCTTTCACAAAATGAGGAACTTGAAAGACAAAACCAATATTATTACCTCTAAATTTATCTAATTTATTGGATGAAAGTAATGATATATTTTGCCCATTAATTTCTACAAAACCAGAACTAGGAGATGTTAGTCCCCCAATTAGATTCAAAAAACTAGTTTTGCCTGAACCACTTTTGCCAAGTACTAATAATTGTTCGCCAGAGGTTAATTTTAAGTCTGGAAAACTAATAATACGATCTCCGTATGAAATAGTTAAATCCTTAGTAAGTATCAATTTTTTTCGATTTAATCCAAAAAAACAAACCTATCAAAATCAAAGGAATACTCAAGTATTGTCCCATAGTTAATGAAGATGAATTAGCCAATGTTTGGTGTTCTTTATAAAACTCAATAAAAAAACGTGCAGTAAATAATAATACCATAAAAACTCCAAATAAACGACCCTCATACAAATACCATTTTCGTTTCCAATAACAAAAAGAAAGAAAAATAAATATTAGCCAATATGAAAAGGCTTCCCATAATTGAGTAGGAATTCGAGGAATAATATAAATCGGTATTAAAAGATCATTGGTTGGGGAAATCTGATAATTTAAACTAAAATTTCCAGAAAAAAAATCGGCTTCTTTGCTTATGTTTTGAATAGAAAATGATGAAGCAAACATATTTGCATATATTGGTTTCATTGTAGTTGAACCAAGAGGAATATTCGCAAAAACTTTTGGATAAATTACACCATTTATTGTAGTATCCTCATCTGTACTTATAAAATCTACTTTTTCTGGACTTACACTAAAAAACCCAGCTAAAACATTTGTGGATTTAGCCTCATAAAACAGGCCCGATGCATCGCTCGACCTTTGACCAACAATTTCAGAATTCATCAAATTACCAACTCTTATAAATCCTGCAGCTAGTGCAACTGCAATAACTAATTTATCTAAAGACCAAAGTGCACTTTTGTTGGTTACTTTCTTTGAATACAGCCACATGGCAATAACAAGTGCTAGTGCTGCCCCATGACTTGCCAAACCTCCCTTCCAAACCATTGGAATTTCAATTAAATTTTCTGAATAATAGTTCCAATCATAGAAAAAAACATGACCTAATCTTGCGCCAATTATAGTTCCAACCACCGTGTAAACCAATAATTTATCCATCCAAATTAAAGGTGCTCCCTCCTTTAAATACATTTTTTTTACTAGTTGGTAACCTATTAAAAAAGCTAGGGCAAAAAACAAACTGTAATATCTTAAAGTTATAAACCCATCGTATAATGCTGGTGACACATCCCAAGATATATACATTATCGAAAAAATCATAAGCACTAATTTAATACTTCATTTTTTATTTAACACAAAATACATTGCGTAATCTGTAGACTATGACTATTTTTACAACATGAAAGTAGAACAAATTTACACAGGTTGTTTATCACAAGGGGCATATTTTATTGAATGTAATGGTGAGGCTGCAATTGTTGACCCATTAAGAGATGTTTCAGAATATATAAAGCTTGCTAAAGAAACAGAATCTAAGATAAAATATATTTTTGAAACACACTTCCACGCGGATTTTGTGAGTGGCCATTTAACTTTAGCAAAATTAACTGGTGCAAAAATAGTTTATGGCCCTAATGCAGATCCTGAATTTGAAGCGATCATTGCTGAGGACAATCAAGTTTTCAAAATTGGTAATGCAACACTAACTGCTATTCATACTCCAGGTCATACTTTAGAAAGCACATCCTTTCTGTTAAAAGATGAATCAGGAAAAGAACATTCTATTTTCACCGGCGACACCTTATTTTTAGGTGATGTTGGTATACCAGACGTTGCTCAAAGATATAAAGGAGTTTCTAAAGAAGAGTTAGCAGGAACTATATTTGATTCTGTAAATAACAAGATAAAACCTCTTCCTGAAAACATACTTGTTTATCCTGGTCATGGTGCAGGGTCTGCTTGTGGTAAAAACATGATGAAAGAAACTGTCGATACTTTAGCCAACCAAAAGAAAATTAATTATGCTCTTAACGGTTCATTTACTAGAAATAATTTCATAAAAGAATTGACAGATGAACTTCCTGAACCACCTGCATATTTTCCCTCCAACGTAAAACTTAATCAAACAGGCTATTTAGACCTTGATAAAATCATTGAAAATTCTTGTAAACCACTTAAAGTTTCTGAATTCAAAACTTTATCAAAAAATAAAGAAACTATAATTTTAGATGTTAGACATCAAGATGATTTTAAAAAAGGGCACGTGCCAAATTCAATTTTTGTAGGATTAAGAGGAGGGTTTGCACCTTGGGTTGGTTCTGTAATTAAAAATATTAAGCTAAAAATACTCCTAGTATGTGAAGAGGGAAAAGAAAATGAAGCTATTACTAGGCTTTCAAGGGTTGGATTTGACAATGTTATTGGATATTTAAATGGTGGATTTGATAATTGGAAAAGTTCTAAAGAGGAAATTGAAAAAATTGAGTCTATAACAGCAAGTGATTTAGAAAAAATCATAAATAACGAAATTAGTTTAATGGATGTAAGAGCATGTGGAGAAAGAAAAAATGGATTACTAAAGAGCTCAATTAGTATTCCTTTAAATAATATTGCATCAGAACACAACTCATTAGATAAATCAACCAAACATTACATTCATTGTGCAGGGGGATATAGAAGTGTAATTGCTTGCTCCTTTTTAAAAAAAGAAGGTTTTAAGAACGTTGTAGATATCGAAGGTGGATTTGCTGCTATTTCAAAAAACACTAACTTAATAACGTCTAAATAAAATTAATATAAGTTGAGTACCTTTCAAGAAATAGTTAAAGGAGAAACTCCAGTTTTAATAGATTTTCACGCTGATTGGTGTAATCCTTGTAAAGAGATGAACCCAGTATTAAAATCTTTAAAACAAAATTTTGGTAGTAGTTTAAAGATTCTAAAAATAAACGTTGATAACAATCAGATACTGAGTGATAAATTTAGTATAAGAGGAGTACCAACATTTATGTTATTTAAAAAAGGAGAAATTAAGTGGAGAAAGTCAGGATTGATAAAAGAAGAAACTTTTATTAATTTAATTAAACCTCATTTATGATAATTTTCTTTAATTAATTACTTTTCTTCCCTTCCAAAAGTTTGGATACTTAAACAACAACAAAATACTATTTACTAAAAGATAAAAAGGATATAAAAAAAATAAAGGGAAACTAAATATAAATAATTTTTTGTTCTTAAAATGATTAGTTGCTAAGTAGGTAATTGTTAAATCTAAGCAGAGCTTAATTAGTAAATAAATTAATGCTTCATTTGAATTATTAAAAATAAATTGATAAAACATTAATAAGGCTATTAAATTAGTTATTAAAATTATCAATCCGTAGAACTTTGTAAGAGGTAATTTTATATTTGACATTTTTCCCGACCATCTTAAAGACCTAGATAAATAAGATCTTAAAGTTATAGGACCATTTGTAAAAATTGAAAAGATGTAAGGCGAAGTAGCAACTATTGACACATTATTTTTTTTAAAAGATTCTAGAATAAATAAATCATCGCCGGAATGAATTTTATAATTAGTTTTAAAAGGATTATATTTCAAAAAATCATCTCTATTTATTAATAGACAAGCACCATTGGCAAGAATTGGATATTTTAAATTAATCATACCAATAGTAAAAATACTTAATATGTGTGATTCAATTTGAGAGAAGACAAAACCCAAATTTTCTACTACTGGAAAAACATATAACCCCTTATCAAAACATATTACTTCTCTGATTTTTAAAAAGAAGTACTTATTAAAGTTTACATCTGAATCAAATGTGAGGATATATTGATTGCTCGCACTTTGAAACCCTAAAAAAATTGCATGTTTTTTTCCTTGATTCTGCTCTAAACTGACAATTTTAGAACGAATTGATGTTGAATTAATCCATTGAGAAATTATTTCACAAGAATTATCACTAGAATGGTCATCAATGAAGATAATTTCATTGATAATTGATTTATCAACTTGAATATTGAAGGAATCAAGAAGCTGCTTAATCCTCAAAGATTCATTCCTAAAAGGAACGATTACAGTTATCTTTACAATCTTACTATTTACTTTATGTTTGTAATATTTTTTATTACTTAATATAAAAAACCCATATACAGAACTCAATATAATAAACACATACACTATTAAGATTATATTAAAAAAAAACATTGTAATCAATTTCTTTTAGCTAGCAAAAATATACCACCAACTAAAGCTGATAACCCGACATTTACAAACCATATAATGAAACAAAGAACAGAAAATTGAATAGCTAAGCAACCTCCTCCTAAAAGAAAAATGCAGAAAGCTTCTTTAGTGCCTATATTTCCAGGTAATAGCGAGGGTAAGAGTGTTATAACTCCAAATAAAAGACCTAAATAAATAATTAATTCGAATAATGTTAATGGTAATTCAAACCCAACACATAATAAGTAGAATTGTAAAGTGAAAGTAAAATATCTTAAAAACGAAAATGCCAAAACATTAATTTTGGTAGACATAGAAACTCCTCTAATTTCTTTTAACCTATCAATCCAATTTTTAAAAACACTTATTTTATTAAAAATTTTCAGCCATTTTAGATTAAATAATGCTATAAAAATCAGTAGAGTTAAAACAAAATAAACTAATGCTAAAACAAGATTTTCAAAATTTTGAAGTATATCCAATTTGAAATTGGAAAATAAAAGTGCTAAAAATCCAAACATCCCCATGAAAATTGTAACTAATAATTGAAAAGAATTCCCATAAATAGTTAAAATGGTCGTTAATTGTTTATTTTCTTTAATGACCATTACCCTTCCTAAAAAGTTTCCTATTCTCTCTGGAGTAATCAATGCAGTGAAATTACCTATATAAACAGCTTTTAAAGAGTTAGTTAAACTAATAGGATTATATTTCGATAATAAGAATTTTAATTTTAAAGCCTCTAATGACCAATTCACGATTTGTAAAAATAATACCGGTACTAATAAGATAATAAAATTTAAATCAAAATTACTTTTGATTTGAACGATTTGTAACTGAAATTCTTCAAATTTAAAGCCCAAATAAAGAATTGAGGCTAAGAAAAAAAACAATGAAATAAAAAAACTATTTTTATAAAATAACAATAAGCTTTTAACAGAAAAATCCTTGAGAGACTTTGAAAAGATAATATTAGGAATTGATCCTGGAACTAACATATTAGGTTATGGTTTAATTGGCATCAACGGAAAACAAATTAATCTTATAAGCACAGGCGTAGTAAGAATGACAAAACTTGCAAATCATCAATTGAAACTAAAAAAAATTTTTGAAAGCATCACCCATTTAATTGAAGAATACTACCCAGACGAAGTTGCTGTCGAAGCTCCCTTTTTTGGAAAAAATGTACAATCTATGTTAAAACTAGGAAGAGCCCAAGGGGTAGCAATGGCGGCAACTTTAGTAAAAGACTTGCCAATTAAAGAATACTCACCAAGAAAAATAAAACAATCACTTACGGGTAATGGAGCTTCTAGCAAAGAACAAGTTGCAAAAATGGTTCAAAACTTATTGAAGCTAAGAATGCTTCCTGATGAGTTGGATGCTACAGATGGTATTGCAGTAGCTATTTGCCACTTTTTTCAGAAAAATATTGATAATGTTAATAATTACTCAGGATGGGAAGATTTTATTAAAACCAACCCTAAAAGAACTAAATAGTTCCGTTAATTAAATTTTTAACACCAATAAACTCACTTTCTGATAACTTTAATTTAGGTTGATTAAAATCCATATCTGCGACTGTATTTATAGGAATAAGATGAACATGAGCATGAGGAACTTCTAATCCAATAACAGCAATACCAATTCTTTGACATTCAATCTTTGATTCAATTTTTTTTGCTACGCGTTTTGAAAAAACCATTAATTCACTTAATAAGTCGTCCGAAATATCAAATAAATAATCTATTTCCAACTTTGGAACTACAAGAGTGTGACCTATTCTTAATGGCATAATATCCAAAAAAGCAATGAATTTTTCATCTTCAGCAATTTTATAGGATTTAATTTCTCCAGAGATAATTTTTGAAAAAAGACTTGCCATTATCTTTTAATTGAAATAATTTCAAATTTGATGACACCATTTGGGGTTTGAACGTAAGCTATTTCACCAACGGACTTCCCTAATAAACCCTTACCAATTGGAGAGTCTACAGAAATTTTGCGCTGTTTTAAATCAGCTTCATTTCCTGCAACTAAAGTATATTCCATTTCCATCGCATTATTAATATTCTTAATCTTGACCTTCGATAAAATTAAGACCTTTGATGTATCTAATTTAGAATCGTCTATTAACCTCGCAATGGATAACTCATTTTTTAATTTTGAAATACGTGCTTCCATAAGGCCTTGAGATTCTTTTGCAGCATGGTACTCTGCGTTCTCCGAAAGATCTCCAAGATCAATAGCTGCTCCTATTAAAGCTGATAATTTTGGTCTCTCAACTTTTTCTAAATGATCGATTTCATCCTTGAGTTTTTGGAGCCCCTCCTCTGTGTAATAATTAATCTTTGACATAATCTATATGAATATAAAATAGTAAATCCGCATAAAGCGGATTCAAATATTATAATGTTGAGCAAAGATATAAATTTATAGAATAATTTTTCAACAATGCAGTTAAAAGCTATCCAAATCAGGTGGTCTTACAACACCAAACCATTTCAATACCCTTTCACATACCCCTGGTACATTAATGTGAATTAAATATACCCCACTTGATATCGG
>MDTC01169424.1_pt1 | contig 35005 bp, 33 predicted proteins | sample 811181 | NCBI WGS metagenome assembly MDTC01 (sample SAMN05326644, study PRJNA326480) | marine metagenome | isolation source: seawater | place: Pacific Ocean: North | collected 2011
AAATAAAGACTAAAAAAAAATATAGATAAGATAATATTTAAAATTAGATAATTAGACCCAGTTTTATCTATTGATAGTAAAGTTTTATAAGTCAAATATAAGCTAAGCATGAATATGGCAATAAAGATTCCAGTTTTCATCAGAGTTTTTTGGTACCTCCGTACTGATAACTTTCAGGAAAATCTATTTTCATTTTTTTCATACAGATTTTGCATAAAAATACCCAAATCTTTTGATTATTATACCTACATCTATATAGAATATTTGGGGTTATTTTACATTCAATACAATGTCTTGCCTTAATTCTAGTCATTATGCATACTGGCCGGCCACATAACCAGACGACCATGCCCATTGAAAATTATATCCACCAAGATGTCCCGTTACATCTACTGCCTCGCCTATAAAAAATAAACCAGGATTTTTTAAAGACATCATAGTTTTAGATGACAATTCTTTTGTATCTACTCCTCCAACAGTGACCTCTGCTGTTCTATAACCTTCTGATCCAGTAGGAGATACAGTCCAAGAGTTGATAGAATTACTAATATCTTTAAGTAATTTTTCTGATAACTCAGAAATATTGCCACTAACTTTATTCTTCTCGCATAATATTGAGGCTAATCTATTAGGCAATATCTCTGAAATTAAACTATTTATATTAAGTGTAGGGCTCAATTTTTTTTTAGTAATTAGATAATTAAATATATCCAATTTTGGAGCAAGATTGATAGTAATAAAATCTTTCAATTTCCAATAAGAGGAAATTTGAAGAATAGAAGGTCCACTCAGACCTCTATGAGTAAATAACATGCCTTCTTCAAAAGATACTTTATTACATGAAATACTTGATTCAAGTGATAGTCCGCTTAATTCTTTACACATTAAAAGTAATTTATCATTGAAGGTTAAGGGTACTAAAGCAGGATATGTGTCAATAATATTGATATTAAATTTTTTCGCAATATCATAGGCAAATTTGCTTGCACCAATTTTAGGAATAGATAATCCACCAGTGGCAATTATTAAAGAATTACAAATATATTTCTTTGATTTACTGAGAATCAAATATTTCCCACTCTCTTTCTTGATATCTTCTATAACAGTGCCACTATGTATAACTACATTTGCTTGTTTACATTCTAAGAGTAACATATCTATGATTTGCTGAGAGCTACCATCACAAAAAAGTTGTCCCAATTTTTTTTCATGATACTTTATATCATGTTTTTTAATTAGATTTATAAAATCTGTTTGAGAATATTGTTGTAAAGCAGAGATAGGATATTTCGGATTATTGGATATAAATTTATATGGAGTGCAATTAAGATTAGTGAAGTTACATCTACCTCCTCCAGATATTCGAATTTTTTCACCTATTTTTTTTGAATGATCAATTAGTATTACGCTTTTATTTCTTTTCCCAGCTTCTATTGCAGCCATTAAACCTGCAGCACCAGCTCCAATTATAACTACATCATAGTTTAATATCATAATAATATATCTTGCTCAGCATTATTGAATAAATATCATAACATATCAAATATACATATAGTTATGCATATCATTTAACATGATGTCATTGTTTTTAATATGTATTATCTGTATTATTAATATCATGAATAAATTTATACCAATGATAATCATGATAGCTGTCTATCCAATTGATGCGCATGCATATATAAATCCAAGCACTGTGAGCTTGGTTATTACGGCTATAGCTGGTTCAATTGCAGTCATTGGGTATTACTTCAGGATCATTATCTATAAAATACAATCGTTTTTTAGTAATAAAAAAAAATAACGATATCTAGGTATTATCAAAATGAGTCTCGTATCATACTTTTCTAAATGGTTCAAAGTTTATGATTTTATAGGATTAGAAAAATCTGAAAAATTAATTACTTTTTATTCAGAAGGAAAAAATTATTGGCCATATCTTAAAGGAATAATCGATAGCCTATTGCTTGACTCTAACTACTCGATACATTATATAACATCTGATAAAGACGATCCGGGGTTAAAAGATGAGTCTGAAAATTATCATACTCTATTAATAGATGATGGATATATGAGAGATTGGCTTTTTAAAAATCTAAATACATATATTTTAATTACAACAATGCCCGATATAGATAATTTTCAAATAAAAAAGTCTTCAGCAACTAATCATTATATTTATACTCAACATTCACTCATGAGTCCAAATTGTTCATATAGAAAGGGATCTTTTGATAATTATGACATAGTTTTTTGTAGTGGAAAATATATGATCAATGAAATTAGAAAAGCTGAAGAGTTTTATGATTTACCAAAAAAAGAACTGGTTCATCATGGTTACACAAGATTAGATACCTTAATATCAGAATACTCAACCTTTAAAAAAAATATGAAAGAAATTAGACAAAAGAAAATTTTATTTGCACCATCATGGAATAAAGAAGGCGTTCTTAATTCATCTTTAGCTGAAACAATTATACAAAGCTCTATCAATCAAGGTTTTGAAATAACATTAAGACCGCATCCTGAATCACTTAAGTACTCGAATGATAAAATAAAACATATTTTAAATAAGTTTGAAGATAATGATTTATTTAAGTATGAAAATAATATTATTGATAATCATAGTCTTTTTGATTCAGATATATTAATTACCGATTGGTCAGGCATATCTCTAGAGTATGCATTCTCAATGAAGAAACCTATTTTATATATTGATGTACCTCAGAAAATTTTGAATGAGGACTACCATGAACTAGGAATTGAGGCATTTGAGGCATCCATAAGAGAAAAAATTGGGATTACATGGGATGGGTATAGTTCAATAGAGGATCTTCTAGAGAATGCCTGCATTGAAGAGTATAATTATAATGAAGATATTTTTAATATAGGAAAATCAAACGAAGTTGGATCTCAGTACATCATAAATCTAACAAAACAGTTTTCTTTGTAAATATATTCACTCATACATTAAATCTTTATAGGAAACAGGGTCGCTTCCTTCAGCAAAACAACTTCCTTCTATTTCAATACACTCGGCTGAGCATGGACTATGCGACTTTATACAGACTGGATAAGCTTGTGAGCGAAGAGTTTTTTCTCTTTTAAAATCCTGAATATATTCTTTATTGTTTGGAGTGACTTTATAATCTGACAAGCAAGTTATTAAGTCATGCATCACCAACTGAGGTGTTGCGTAACCTCTTTCTTTATTATTCTCAATAGATTTTGCAGCGCATTTATGATCAGAAATAAATCCTCCATATGTAGAATATCTATCAATTCTTCGATATGGCTCAGCCTGTCTTACAATAATATCTTCACTATCAAGAGATGGACCAAGTATCTTGGTAGTATAAATATCCTGCCTAGTATCATCTAGTAAAGTATATTCTTTAGTTTTTTCAATTGATAATTCATCTCTTATATTCATCCAGAGCAATTCGTCTTTCCCATATATAAAGTTATTGTCACTATCCCATGTAAATTTCTCATCAACAAATGTATCTTGTGTCCATGTCATTCGAGTAGATAAATTCATTCCATGATCACCCATGACATATACGATTGTATCTCTCTTATTATCAGTTTTTTCTAAATAATCTGCAATTTTTTCAATCAATGCCCCATTGTATCTTCCATCCTTTTCATAATTCAAAACATAACTTCTAAATGATCCGTCGCTCTTATTCTTGAAGTTTGGACCAAATAATGGTCCAATGTGACCCGGTGAAACAGTATGTCCAAAAAGTAATTGAGGTTTATCTTTATTATCAAGGTCTTTTATAAGATCATAGGGTTGAGTAATATGATAATAATAATGATTAAATTCCATCTTGCCCAAAGAAGTTTCCCAAATAATATTATCTTTATCAGTCAAATAACTTTTATATAGATTTAAAGCTTCGCAATATCCAAAAAAACCAATATAACGAGTTCTATGTCCAATGAGAGTACACACTGATGATTCATAGCCATATCTGACAGGCAATGTTAAAAAATTATCAATATAGTCTCCCTTGAATGTTCCAAAAGCATGCCTATCTACAAAAAAAGAGCTTACCTCATATCCATTTTGACGAAAAATTTCAAATAAAGGACTTGGAGTTTGACCATTAAAAATTCTGAATCTAGGTGAGTATGCCCTACTAATAGAATGATCAAATGGTATGGTATATGTAAATTCTGGAGTTAACGCAAGCAATGTTGCGAGAGAGTGCCTAGTACTAATTTCATCTGAGAAATGATTTTTTAAAGGCATAATACGTTCTGCAAAGACTCGATGCATATCAGATGTCTTCGGACGTTTTGTTAACATTTTGTATGAATTTTCATCAACTAATGCATCAAACGTCAAGATTACAATATTTGGCTTATCATTTAAATCTATTTGATACTTAATATTCTTTTCATATTCTGGATAGGATCTTAATTTACTTTCATCAAGACTTCCCAATTTTTGATCTGCATAATTGTATTCAGCATAATTAGACTCATGATACATAATAAAATTTATAGCAATTGATAAAACTGAGAAAATTAATAGTGCAGGAGGAAAATATTTTTTAGCTTTCTTAGACTCATCTAGAATAGTAAACATGAAAAAGAATAAAACAAGAAAGAATATCATTACTATGATTTCTTTACCAACAGGTAATGAGATAAAGCCTTCATTAAAGCCAAGATTAACAACAAAAATATTTACAAACAAAATACTAGCTAATACTAGTCTCTTCAGTGCCTTATATTTATCAGTAATATTTTTGAAAAGATTTATAGATAGAAAGAACTTGAATAAAGTTAATTCAATAAAACAAATAAAAATGATAAACAGAGGTACTATAAAAAAATCTATTATATTAAAGACAGCCAGTGCTCCGGCATAAGTCATTGAGTAAAATAATAAGCTTACAGCAGCAATAGGCCAAAAATAATTATTATTTTCTAAAGTATGTTGTTTAACTGACATGATAATCCAAATTATTAATTTATAGTTAGCTTATACGATATTACTAAATATCAAGTTCAGTCAAGCATATTTAGTATAAAAAGAGTCAAAATTGTAAATTAAAGGATATGCTTAGATATAAATTATTCAAATGATCTATAGATGTTGATATGATCAATATATGAGTAAAGTTATATCTATGTTGACAAATATTTCTGGAAAAACAAATAGGCCCTGGGGTTACTATCATCTATTAGTAAAAACTAATGAGTATCTAATTAAGCAGATTTTTATCTTACCAAAGAGGAGCATATCTCTACAGAAGCATAATCATAGATCAGAGCATTGGATAGTTTTAAGTGGCGAGGCTGACATAATAATCAATTCTAAGAAAATGATTTTAAAGGAATCTGAATCTGCATTTGTTCCAGCCAAAGATGTACATAAAATTACTAATAGTACTTTAGATCCACTTATAATTTTAGAAACACAGATAGGAAAAATTTTATCTGAAGAAGATATTGTTAGATATGATGTTGATTATACTAAATAGCCTTAATATTCTAGAAAATTTTTAATTGCTGGGTTAAAGATAAAATCTTCACTTCTGAGTGGCTTTCTGAGAAAGAGGCCATCTAGAGATATGACTCTACTCAGTGCAACATAAGTTTGACCATGTGCAAAAGCACCATAGTCCATATCGATCATTACTTTATCAAAAGTTTGCCCTTGACATTTATGTATGGTCGCAGCCCATGCTAATTTTAATGGATACTGTATAAAAGTAGCACTGACAGATGGTATAATTTTATTGTTTGAAATTTTATATTCAAATTTTTCCCATTTTTCTTTTTCTAACTTATAGATATCATCTTTTATTTTTATATGAATTTCATTTCTTGATAATTTATCAATTATAGCTAATGTACCATTTACCCAGTTCTCTCCATTTTTTACTAACATCACCTGAGCTCCTACTTTTATTTTAAGCTCAGCATCAACTGGTGCTCCTGTATATTTTCCTTCGACATCAGCACTATATGCATATTCTTTAGAATCAATATTTTTAAGATTCAATGCATTTATACTATTAACTTTATTATTATTAGTTGATAAAGTTAATACTTCTTCAGGGATCATCCAATCTTCATCAACAATACGATCATTGAAAATTGATAGGTCATCGTCGTTAAGCGTCGCATTTCGTGCTTTATCAAGAAGGCTAATTAGTTTTTTATCATTTTGTCTATAAACCTTAGTAAGCTCAAACTTTATAATATCGCTTTTATTAAAAACATTAGAATTAAAAAAGAAATTACCACTAGGGTATAAGCTAGACATAATATCAATTTCATCTCGAGTGATTACGGGTGGTAACTGATATAGATCGCCGACCAGTATCATCTGTATACCACCGAATGGCTGGCTATTTTCTCTAGTTACCTGTAGTGTTAAATCTATAGCATCAACTATATCAGGTCTTAACATTGAAGCTTCATCAATTAATATAGCATCAATTTTGTTGACTAATCTTTTGTTGTAATGCTTTTTAATATCTGACTTTGTTATTATATGAAATGGAAAGTTAAAAAATGAATGTATAGTTTTTGCATTTATATTAAGCGCTGCTATTGCAGTTGGTGCTAGAAGTACCAGATTTTTCTTTGTATTTTTTTTAAGATGTCTAATTAACGAAGACTTTCCTGTACCAGCTTTACCTGTAATAAATATATTTTTTGATGATTTTTCAAATAAAGAAATTATTTCTTTAAAATGATCATTAAGTACAAATTTTTCAGACATTATAATTAATGAATTATACTTTGAAGTAGTTTAGTAAATTCAAAGATTGCTAAAAATACTGCAATTAGCGTACAAAAGAAAATTACTACTATAAAAGCTGGAATGAGCTCAGGTTTTGTTTTTCCAAATGTTTTGATAAGAAACATTTCTATAACCTTTTGAATTGAGAATATAATATTGCCGAATACTATTGCGGCAAATAATGGTCCTAATATAAAGAATATAAAAGGTTTCCAAGAGTAAACATCTGAAAAACCTATATCAGTTGAATATAAATAAAAGCTAGATCCGAGCCAAAAAAATACAGATATAATCTTAGCATTTTTTTTTACTTTACTATCTTGGATTTGTTGTTGAGCAAGTCTGTTATTCTTTTTACTCATGACTTAACTCTGGATGAATACTCATTTTTCTCAGTATCTATACGAATGATTTCTCCTTCTTTGATAAATATGGGGACCATAATCATTTGATCATTATCAAGCATGGCTTCTTTTAAGGTTGATGAGACAGTATCTCCTTTAATTGCATCAATAGTGGATTTAACAGTTAAATTGACAAACTTTGGTGGTTGTACTTGAATTATATTATCATTCCAAATGATAACATCACACTCATCTCCGTCTATCAACCATTTGGCATTATCATCTAAAGTATCATTACTGACTTCTGTTTGCTCAAAGCTTTCCAAATTCATGAAAAAATAAGCATCACCTTCTTTATACAAATACTGCATCTTTGTATTTAATACATCTGCCTCTTGGATTGATTCCCCAATTTTAATTGTTCTCTCTAAAACCTTTCCATTTAATAAGTTTTTAATTTTAACTTTTGTGAAAGCTTGACCTTTGCCTGGATTGACAAAACTATTATCAATTATCAAATACGGTTCTTGGTCTATAAGGATTTTGTTCCCATTTCTGAGCAAGGATGAATTGTCTGCCATTAGTTTATCTGCTGCTGACTTGAGTAACTTATAATATCAGCCTCCTGAAGGGCTTGAATTCTCTTAGAGAGTGGCGGATGAGTAGAAAATAATTTTTGCACCACTGATGTATGACCTTTATTTGAAATTCCAAAAGCTAACATTTGGTCTGGTAGTTTCGATGAGCTAAATTTTTCTAGAGCTCTCAATGACGCAATCATACTTTCTTTTGATGTTAATTGTGCACCACCATAATCAGCATGAAATTCTCTACGTCTAGAATACCAACATACAATTGTAGACGCTAATATTGCTAGTATGATTTGAGCAAATATAGTTGTTACAAAATAACCGATGCCATAACCTCTCTCATTTTTCAATATTACTCTATCAACAAAGTGTCCAATTATACGTGAAAAGAATATGACAAAGGCATTCACTATGCCTTGTATCAAAGTTAATGTCACCATATCTCCGTTTGCTACATGGCTCATTTCATGGCCTATGACGGCTTCAACTTCATCACGAGTCATGGATTGTATTAGGCCGGAACTAAGGGCAACTAATGAGTTGTTTTTTGATGATCCTGTTGCAAACGCATTAGGTCCCTGGGATTGAAAGATGCCAATCTCTGGCATTTTTATATCTAATATATCAGATTGTTTTTGAACTATACTAAAGTACCATTTCTCAAATTCATTTGATGGGCTCTTTATAACTTTAACTCCGGCCATGGATTTTGCCATCCATTTAGACATATATAGTGAAATAAAAGATCCACCCATTCCAAAGACAAGAGAGAATAACATGAGAGACTCATAGTCTAGATCTACGCCATTACTTTGCAAAATTCCAGTAAACCCTGTAAGCGATAGAAATATCGATAAGACCAGTAAAATTGCAATATTAGTAATTATAAAAAATAATATTCTTTTCATATAAGTATTTTGTTCTCTCTCTACTCAATATTATACGTTGTTTTAATGTTTTTTCCCAAAAACTTTTTATCAATTTTTTTGCCTCTGCGGGACTTATCCATGATGAAAGGCTTGAGTTCATTATATTCTACTTTTCTATTTTTTTTTGACTCATAATTGAAAGTCAATGACTGTCCTTTATTTAATATACCTGAAAAAATAATGGTTTCATCGCTAGCTTTAGGAATGTTTATTAATTTAATACCACGCCCTCTCGGTAATATAGGTATATCACTAAGTTTACAGATCAACATGTAATAATCACTAGTTATCAGAAGGTAATGAGTATCCACATCAAGATCTGTTGTAATTGAGCAAAATGCATGAGAGTCCTTAGTTTTAAGCAAGGTTTTACCTTTTTTACTCTTAACAAGCATATCTTCATACAAAGAAATAAAACCATAGCCTTTGTCTGTCATTGATAATACAGAAGATTTTTGGTCTAGAATATTCATTCCAATCAATGATATACCATCTTGAATTTGAAAAAACTTACTTAGTGGGTCACCAGAACCCCGGGTAACAGAAATCTTTGTAGAGTCTAAATTATAAACAAACCCCAACTGGTCCATAAAGATTAATGATTGATCGGTAAATAATTCTTTATGAGACATGTACTCATCACCTGTTTTGAACGATATCTTTGATATATCTTGTTGATGTCCTTTTAAAAACTTTATCCATCCATTTTTTGACAATAATGCTGTGATAGGTTCCACAGTTAGAATAGATTTAGCTTCTATTGCGCGAGATGATTCTCCTTTAGAAATTAGAGTCATTCGATCTTTCTCAAACATCTTTGTAATCTCTAATAATTCATCTTTCAAGTATCTCTTAAGTTTGAGATTAGATTTCAATATAGAAGATATTTTTTTAGCACTTTCTTTCAAAGATTTTAGTTCAGCAGTAATGCTCTTCTCCTGAAGTTTAGCTAGATTTCTTATACGAATATTTATGATAGCTTCATACTGAACAAGAGTGAATTTGAATAATTTTATAATCTTCTTTTTAGGGTCATCTTCGTTTCTTATGATATCGATAATTTGATCGAGATTATTATATACAACTATATATGCATCAAGAATATGAATGCGTTGATTAATTTTATCTAGTTCCCAGCTCAGCTTATTTTTAATAGTGATTAAGCGATATTTAATCCATTCAGTTAATATTATATATAAATTCTTTACTTGAGGCTTTCCATCGAGGCCAATCATATTTAGATTTACTCTCAAGCTTTTCTCTAGATCAGTCGTAAAGAATAAATGAGACATGATTTCTTTCGAACTATACGATCTACCTTTAGTCTTAAGAATTATCCTGACGGGGTTATCTTGATCAGATGCATCCATCACGCTATCTAGAAAAATATTTTTTTTGAGGTATATTTGATCTTGTATCTGTTCAATTATTTTTGTTGTATTCGCCTGATATGGAATTGACTCAATCACAATTTCTTTCCCATGTATTGAGTATGATGCACGTACTTTGATATTTCCTGTACCATTATTATAAATTTCATCAAGCTCAGACTCATCTAACAAAATTTCTCCATATGTTGGGAAATCGGGCCCTTTTATATATTTTCTTAACTCAGATATAGAAAGTTTACTCGAATCTAAAAGAGCTATAACTGCACTGATAACTTCTTTCAAGTTATGCGATGGAATATCAGTTGACATTCCAACAGCTATGCCAGAACTTCCATTGATTAAGATATTTGGCACTTTGGATGGCAGAGTTCTTGGTTCATTTAAAGTGCCATCAAAATTTGATACCCATTTTACAGTTCCCATATTAATTTCATTTAAGAAAAGATCTGAAAACTCGGTTAATCTTGATTCTGTATATCTCATAGCAGCAAATGATTTTGGATCATCCTGCGTTCCCCAATTACCCTGTCCTTCGACGAAGGTATGATTATATGAAAAGTCTTGGGCTAACATAACCATGGCTTCATAACAGGCAGTATCACCATGAGGATGGAATTTTCCTAAAACATCACCAATTGTACGGGCTGACTTTTTAAATTTGGATGTGTGAGTCAATGACAATTCACTCATAGCATATAATATTCTTCTTTGAACTGGCTTTAAACCATCAGAGATATTAGGCAAAGCTCTATCTAAAATTACATACATTGAGTAATTTAGATATGCCTGCTCAGAAAAATCTTTCAGTGGCACCTTCTCAATTGAAGGATCTGAATCTTTAATGATTTTTTCTAAATCTATTTCCATAACTAATCTATTTGAGCTAAATCTCCCTTTTTTTCAAGCCAAGTTTTTCTATCAGATGATTTTTTTTTCATAAGCAACATGTCCATTAAAACTTTATCTTTATTTCCAGGCGATAAAGTCAATTCTATAAGCTTTCTTGTTTTTTTAGACAATGTAGTATCTCTTAATTGTGAAGGATTCATCTCACCCAGACCTTTAAAACGGGTTATAGAAACTCCACTAGAATCTTCTTCAATTTTTAATTTTTTCAATAAAGTATTTTTTTCAATCTCATTAACAACATAATGTGTATTTTTTTTATAATCAATTCTAAATAGTGGAGGTTTAGCTATATAGATATGTCCTGCTTCAACTAGAGGCTTGAAATGTTTATAAAACAATGCAGTTAATAATGTCGCAATATGTAATCCGTCAGAATCAGCATCAGCTAGAACGCATATTTTACCATATCTAAGTTTACTCATATCATCTGATCCTGGGCTGACACCTATGGAAGTAGAGATATCTTTAACCTCTTTTGATTCTATAATTTTTTCTTTAGTAAGTTCCCAAGTATTTAATATTTTTCCTCTCAGTGGAAGGATAGCTTGGCAAGATCTATCTCTAGCTTGCTTGGCAGATCCGCCCGCTGAATCACCTTCTACAAGAAATAACTCTGTCACCTTGATATCTTTCAAAGTACAGTCTGAAAGCCTGCTTGGTAACAATATAGATCTATTGTTATTTTTCTTAGAATCGATATTTGATGATGCTATTCTTTTCTGTGCATTCTGGATAGCAATAGTGGCTATGAGATCACCGGTTTCGGAATGTTTATTTAACCATAATTCAAATTTATCTTTTAACTGAGATGCTAATGAAGATAGTATATTATTGGATTGTAGTTTACCTTTTGTCTGTCCAGAAAATTGAGGATTACTCATCTTAAAGGATATTATAAATGAAGCATTTCTCCATATATCTTCAGGACTCAGCTTAATATTTTTAGGAAGCAAGTTTCTTCTATCACAAAATTCTCGCATTGCTTCAATCATGCCGGATCTAAAAGCATTTACATGTGTGCCACCAAGTACTGTTGGGATTAAGTTTACATAACTTTCCTGGAGAGGTTCAGAAAACTCACTTAGCCATATAGTTGACCATTCCATTGCATAGTCACTTAAATCTATCTTGCCATGATATGTATCATGAGGAATATACTCATCATTAGTTGCCTCAATAAGATAGTCCTGCAAACTACCATCATGAAAAAATTCTTGTATACCAGTATTATATTTTTCATCGATTACTTTTAACTTCAACTTAGGCTGCAAAATGGATTTAGCTTTTATCAAGCGTAATAAATCTGAAATGTTTAGATCTAAAGTGTCAAAGAACTTAGTATTAGCCTTAAAAGATACTGTGGTGCCATGTTTTTTACTAGAAGCCTTCTTTTTAGAGCTAAGTTTATGAGACATCTTCCCATTATTAAATGACATAGAATATTCTTTTTGATCTCCATCTCTAATTATTTTTAATTCTAGAGATTCTGATAATGCATTAACAACAGATACTCCGACTCCATGAAGCCCACCAGAATATTTATAGTTTTTCTCAGAAAACTTTGCCCCGGAATGTAAATTTGTCATTATTACTTCAACACCGGGGACTTTATGTTCAGGATGAGGATCTACAGGCATGCCTCTGCCATTATCTTCAACTGATACAGTATTATCCTTACATAATGTTATTATAATCTTATCGCAAAATCCCGATATCGCTTCATCAACACTATTGTCAATGAGTTCTTGAACAAGATGATTAGGATTAGTAGTATCAGTGTACATACCAGGCCTTTTTTGTACTGGCTCTATACCTTTTAAAACTTCAATATCTGATGATGTATATTTTTTTTTCACAGTGATGATGTATAATTAAAATCATATTACTATATATGTATGAGAATATAAATGAATTATGTATTTTATGATTTTGAAACTACAGGCTTAGATACAAAATTCAGCCAACCTATACAGATAGCCGCAATAGCTGTTAATGAGAACTTTGAATTAATTGATGAACCAATTAATGTTAGATGCAAACTTAAAGATGGCATAATACCAAATCCTTCAGCATTATTAGTTCATAAAGTCCCTATTGATGTTCTGAAAAATGAGCAGTCTTTTTATAGCATGATGGATCATATACATGCAAAGTTTACATCATGGAGTCCAGCAATATTTATTGGATATAATAGTATTAGATTTGATGAAGAAATTTTAAGAAGTAGCTTTTTCCAATCTTTATATGATCCATATTTAACTAATACAAATAATAATTCTAGGACAGATTTATTTAAAATAGTTTTAGGATTATCAGCTCTTAAAGAAGATGTTCTAGATATCCCGGCAAATGATAAAGGTAAACCTTCATATAAACTAGAAAATATTGCTAAAAATAATGGTGTTGAGCATTTAAGTGCTCACGATGCACTTAGTGATGTGTATGCAACATTAGGTGTAGCGAAAATAATCAAAGATAAGGCTCCTGACTACTGGTCTGAATGCATGAAGATACATAGTCATAAAAATTTAATGGAATATCTAATGACTGATGAATATTTTTTCTCAGCCCCTGAGCATTCAGCGGCAAATTTATCATTCAAGCCAATATCTTTATTAACTGCTAATCCTAATAATGCCAAAGAGCTTGCGTTCTTTGATCTAGGTAATAATCCAGATAAATATTCTGACTCAAGCGTGTCAGGAATAATATCTTTAATAGAGAGCAAGCAAAAAATAATAAGACTGTATCAGTCTAATAAATCTCCAATCATACTGAGTGCTAGTTTTTTAGAGTCTAAAAAAATATTAGGAGATGAGGAATATAGTCTTTTCAAAGAAAGATCTAGTCTAATTAAAAGTAAAGAAAGTTTTATAAATAAATTAAATCATGCTTTGGTTGAAAGATATGAAGATTTTCAAATTACCAGATCTCCTTCTGAATTTTTAGAAGAGCAAATTTATAATGGTGAATTTTATAGCTCTGAAGATAAACAAAAGATTGTTCATTTCAAAAGTTCTGATAATCCTAAAGAAAAGTATAATATTTCACAAGAATTCAAAGATAGAAGGCTGAGAGAAATTTGTTATAGAATTCTATTTACTGAATCACCTGATATTTTTCCTGAAAAAGATTTAGAAGCGAGGAAAAATTTTATTGCTGATAAAGTTTTTTGTGAAGAAGATAAAGTTAGATGGTGCACACTAGAAAAAGCTAAAGGAGAGCTTCAAAAAATTAAAGATAATGGTAAACATGATGATCAAAAACTATATATAGAAGAAATAGAGAATTTCTTAAACACAGAAGAAAAAAGATATAGGGGATATCTTCCTAGTTTGGATAAATAGAACCTATTGTATCTATAATTTTATCAGAGGATACATATCCTGGAATAACGCTCCCATCTTCAAAGAAAATCATCGGGGTCCCGTTAACTTTAAGATTCATCGCTTTCGCATAATTACTGCTAATAGGATTTTCACATGTATTTGACTCGATAAAAGAGTTACTGAATATTTCGTCTAAAGCCTTAGTTTTATCTTTTGAACACCATACAGATACCATATCATTATATGCGTCAGAGTCACGACCATTCCTAGAGAATAAAACATATCTTATATTTATACCATTAGAAACTAGATTATCAATTTCATTATGTAGCTTCTGACAATAAGGGCATGATGTATCAGTAAATATAGTGATTGTATATTTAGATTCTTCTGAAGCATATAAAATTATATCATCGTCATTTATATTCGATAAATACTCTAGTCGTGTTTTTTTTAGACTGTTTTCAGTAAGATTATTTCCAGTTGATAATTCTATAATATTGCCAGCAATTAAATGCTTCAGATCAATTGTTAAATAGTATATCTCATCCCTAACTCTTACCTCAAAAAAGTCTTGATCCATTTTTGTAATACTTGAAATCACAATATTTGGATATCTATTTTCAAGAGACTCTCTGGCCTCAGCTATACTTGGCTCTTTGTTAGCGCAACTTGTTATGAATAGGATTGTTATCAAAAGTAGTAATTTATGCATTTTATCCTCTTGGGTGAAATTTATTATGAAATTTAATTAATCGTTCTTTGGCAACATGTGTATATATCTGTGTGGTTGATAAACTTGAGTGGCCTAAAAGCATCTGCACAGACCTAAGGTCAGCACCATTATTCAGAAGATGTGTTGCAAATGCATGTCTCAAGGAATGAGGAGAGATGATCTTATTATTCAATACTGATTTTGAATAAGAATTTATAAAACTCCAACAAGACTTTCTTGAAATTTTTTTACCTTTTTTATTAATAAATAAATAAATATTGTCATCTTTGTCAATAATATCTTTTCTAACATTATCTAAATAATCCTTAACCCAGTCTAAAGCAGTTTGACCGATCGGGACAATCCTTTCCTTTCCACCTTTTCCAAGGATTTTAATAATCCCTCTCTTTAAATCTATTTGACTGAGCTCTAGATTTGTCAGCTCTGATATTCTTAAACCTGTTGCATATAATAACTCTAAAATGGTCTTGTCTCTTTTGCCTTTTGATGTGGAACAATCTGGCGCAGATAGTAGTTGATCTATATCATCTTCACTTAAATTTATAGGTAGTTTTCTGCCAATTTTTGGAGATTCTATTAGATCTGTAGGATTTAACTTAATTAACCCAGAATACATAAGCCATTTGTATAAGCCTTTAATTGAAGATAAAGATCTATTTATAGACGAAGCAGATATACCATTATCAAACTTCATTGCCAAATAAGAATTTAAATCAGATTCTGAGCAAGTCATTAAGCTTTTGTCTTTGCTTAGTAACCATAACTCGAGATGCTTGAGATCTAATGAATATGAGGATATGGTGTTTTTAGATAGACCCTTCTCGATCCAAATTGAATCACAATATTTTTCAATAATATTTTCATTTAAGGCCTTACGCATATAATATATCCTTATGAATATAAATTATTGTACTATGTTTTAAAAAAAATAGTAAACAAGCTATGAAAAAGAAATTTCAAAATAATTGTATGAATGAGTTTGACCCAAATGCGTTAGATGAGTTAGACGCTATAAAGCATATCGTTACATCAATAAAATCAACGGTTAAAAAAGAAATGATAGGGATTAGGGACTCTCTAGGTAGGGTCGTTGCCAAAGATATTAAGTCCTCATTGGATATTCCTAGTTTTAGGAATTCAGCTATGGATGGTTATGCTATAAATCTTAAGTTATTAAAATTGAATGAGTATGTTTTAGAAGAAAAAGGAGTATCACTTGCTGGGAAGCCTTATATCAAGAAATTAGAAAAAAATCAGACTATAAAAGTTATGACTGGCTCTATGATCCCTGATAATTCAGATGCAATAATTATGAAAGAAATGGTTGAGATTATAGATGGCAAACTATACTTTCCAAAGAATATAGAAAGGAATCAAAATATTAGACAGATAGGAGAAGATATCAAAAAGAAAGATATTGTTGTCAAAAAAGGTGAAATAATAAATCATACGCATCTTGGTATCTTATCATCATTGGGAATAAGCAAAATAAGTGTCATTATAAAACCAATAATAAGTTTTTTTTCAACAGGAGATGAATTAACTTCAATAGATAATAAACTAGAAAAAGGAATGATATATGATAGCAATAGATATATTTTATATGGTTTACTCAAAAATCTACCTGTAATCATTAAAGATATGGGTGTAGTAAAAGATAATGAGAAAATACTAATAAAGAAACTAAACCAGTGTAGCAAATTATCAGATATCATCATTACAACTGGAGGAGTTTCAGTAGGTGATGCTGATTATATAAAGAGCGCACTAAAAAAGTTAGGTAAGATTAAATTTTGGAAAATAGCAATTAAACCAGGCAGACCATTGGCATATGGCAAAATTAATAAATCATTTTTTTTTGGTTTACCCGGTAACCCTGTATCTGCAGTCGTAACTTTTCAATTGTTTGTTCTCGCTGCTATTGAAAAATATGTAGGCATAAAAGGTAGAAAATATATTAGCATAAAAGCTACAACAAATAGTAATTTATCGAAAAAGAAAGGAAGAGTTGAATACAAAAGAGGATATTTAGTGCAAGATAGTAAAACTAATATAGTAAATATAAGTGGCCTTCAAGGTTCTAATATTATGACATCACTTTCAAAAGCTAATTGTTATATTAGGTTGGAGGCAAATGTATCCAAAGTAAATAAAGGAGATGAGGTAAGTGTTATTCCCTTTGATATAAAAATATGAATAATAGTAAATTCAAGTATGAAAATATAGGACTGATCAAAAGTATAGTTATATGTTTATATGACCTCTTATTACTTTTCTCAACACTATTTTTTATGTCATTACCATGGATAATGTTTTCTAGTGGTGAAGCAATAGTAGGTAATATATTTTATCAACTGTATTTATTATTAGTAATCTTAACTTACTATTTATGGTTTTGGATAAGTCATGGTCAAACCTTGGGTATGAAAAGTTGGAAAACATATGTGCTAAATATGCATAATCAAAAAATAAATATTAAACAAGGATTAATAAGGATCGCGATATCATTGATAGGGGGACATTTATTACTTCTATTTAATAAAAAATCATTACAAGATATTCTGTCAAAGACACATATAATAAAAATAGAAAAATTACCGTAAACCTGAGTCTAATTGATATTCAAGCATATATTTTCCAATCATTATGAATAATAAATGAGGAAATAGTACATTAATAAATGGGTTTATACCAAGGACCATGCCAAGATTAGGAAGAATTGATGTTACTATGAAAAATATAATACCTATAAACAACCCAAGCACAATTCTCTTGCTCATGTTTGCTGATCTATGTCTCCCAAAGATAAATGGCATTGCTAAAAATAACATAATGATTGTCGATAAAGGTTTAAATATTTTTTCCCAAAATATTTTTTTTTGAACACCAGCATCAAGATTATTGTCATCTAGATAACTAATATTCCTGATGACATCTTTTAAAGATAAGCTCTCAGATTTATGAGTTTTAATATTAATTAGTTTTCTATCAATAAAAGTATCAGAAGTTTCTTCGTCTGTATATTTAGTAGACACAGGATCTGTATGAACAATAGTTTCCTCTATCCCAACTAATTTCCATGTATTATTGATAAAGCTAGCATCTCTTATGCTTTTCATAGATAGTAATATGTTATTATTGTCATATTTATACATCAAAATACCTTTAAGATTGTCATCAGAATATATTTCATTGATTTTAATGAAAGTATTTTTATCTTTGAACCAAACCCCATTATTATTAAAAACTACCTTTTTATTCAAGGCTTTATTTTTCTTAGATTCAGCTAGAGATGTAAATTCAGGCACAATAGAGTCAGCAAATGTATAAAAGATTGTTGATAACAAGAATGCCTGTATCATTATAATAGAAATAATCTTCATAATAGATACTCCGGCCGCATGCATAGAAATAAACTCCATATCTGAAGCCATAGCTCCCAAAGACAACATTGAACCAATTAGTACAGCATAAGGAAACATAATTAGTATACTTTTCGGTAAACTCAATACACTATACTTAAGAATATTCATAAAGTTATAATTACCTTGATCTAAATATTTAAGCTCAGCTGTAAATGAAAAAAATACTTCAATCGAAACTAGCACAGATAAGCTTACCAATACTCCAATAATAAATCTGATAAATAGATACTTATATAAAATCATTACTGTCTCATAGGTATTTTTTTATAATCTTTGATATACACATAAACTAGCATTACGATTACGAGCATATGTATCCACCATATACCAAAAAAAGAAGGCGTTATTTGTAATAAAAACATTTTTTTTGATATTGACATTACTATGAAATATGAAAAATAGATTAATGCACCAAAAAATATCTTATTATATCTTCCTTTTCGAGGTGATGAGTAACTTAATGGAATTGCAGCAAAACCTAAAACTAGAGTGGCTATCGGTAACATGAATCTAGATTGCAATTCTGCTAAAGCATCAATTTCACTCAATGATAATAATGAAAGCGTACTCTTAGCTTCATATTTTGTATTAGTATAAACTGGAAGATCTTGGCCAAGTTGTACTCCATGTTCAGTATATTTAGTACTTCTTGTTTTTGTTCTTTGACCTGACTGATGTGGTGATAATATTTCTGTGATTATTCCATCTTTTAATAGAATATATCTACGGGATTGATCATCTATAAAATAAGATGCTGTATCTGAGTTTTCGACAGTTGTAGATCCACCTTTTGAAGAACTAAAAAATATTTTGTTCAATTCGTTGTTTTTGACATCCTCCACAAAGAAAGTGGACTTCCCATTTTGAGATGATGTAAACCTTCCAGGCCTAATTTCTTCAATTTTTTCTTCACTATTAAGTCTATGTTCTAATTTATAACGATATTCAGTGGCTGTAGGAGTTAGATATAGAGAGAAAAGACCTACTATAATACTCGTTGGCAAAATTAACTTATTTAGTGCGCGAGCTATATCTATTTGAGATTGACCCGATGAGGCGATGACCGCCATTTCAGTCGTATTATAAAGCCTTCCTAAAGATATAATGATCCCGAAAAATAAGCTAATAGGGATAATATAGATAGAATATTGCATAATTTTGACAAATATGACAGGAAACAATAAATAAGTGGGAAATGATCCTACAGAAGCCTCCTCTATCAATCTCAACATTGTATTTGAAGACAATATGATCATAAATATTGCTAACACTGACAGAGATGATTCTAGTATCTCTTTTAGTAAATATTTATCAAGTATTTTCATTTTATTGTATCTAATATAACAAGTTTTTAAAAAAAATGTTAATCTAGTACATATTCTCACAAAATGGATAAAAGGTAAAAACATGGATTATAAAAGCTTAAAAACAAACACGATTATCAATAAAACTGATATATATTTAATTGGCGTCTTCACTGATAAAAAATTGCTACATTTAGGCAAGACAGTTAGTAAATCAAACATTGAGCTTGCAAAAAAGTGTTTTGATAAAAATAACTTTAGTGGTGATATTGGTGATCATAGAACTATTGATGACCTTCATAATAATTCTCAAATATTATTTTTTGGCTTAGGAAAAAAAGAAAAATATTGTCCTCTCAATCTAAATAGATCTATTAAGGGAATAATGAAGAAGGTTAATAAAACTAATGCAGTCAAGATATCAGTAAATATACAAAACATAGTTTCAAAAACTAATAATATTACATCTGAATTATTAGTAAGTTATTTAGAAGATAGTTTTTACAAATATACATTCAAAAAAGAAAAAGAAGTTATAAAATTAAAATTTTGTGATTTAGTCTCAGATAGTATTACATCCAATAAAATTTTTAGCAAAAATGTTTCTAATGGAAAAGCTATTGCTAATGGTATTAGATTAGCTAAAGATCTTGGTAATATACCTCCAAATATTTGTAATCCAACATTTTTAAGTAATGAGGCTCTGAAACTTAAAAAGATCAATAAATCACTTAAAATCACTATCCTAAATGAAGCAAAAATGAAGTCTATGGGAATGGGCTCCCTATTATCAGTTTCTCAAGGCAGTAAACAACCTGCAAAATTAGTTACTATTGAATATATGCCGCTAAAAAATAAGCAACCCATAGTTCTCGTTGGGAAAGGAATAACTTTTGATACAGGAGGCATATCTCTTAAACCATCTCCAAATATGGATGAAATGAAGTATGATATGTCTGGAGCAGGAAGTGTTTTGGGTGCCATGAGAACACTTGCTGAGATGAATGTTAAAAAAAATGTTGTAGGAGTTATAGCTTGCGCAGAAAATATGCCAGGTAGTCAGGCAACGAGACCAGGTGATGTTGTCACAAGTATGTCGGGTCTAACAATCGAAATACTCAATACCGATGCTGAAGGCAGGCTAGTACTTTGTGATGCTCTAACCTATTCTCAAAAATTTAATCCAAAATATATGATAGATATGGCGACACTCACAGGAGCCTGTTTAGTTGGACTAGGTAAATATCCCAGCGGATTATTTTCTAATAACGATAAACTTGCTGAGTTAATAAAAAAATCAGCAGACATGACAGGTGATAGGGTTTGGCAACTTCCATTATATGATGACTATTTTGAGGAATTAAAAACAAACTTTGCTGATATTCAAAATATCGGTGGTAGGTATGGCGGAGCCATAACTGCTGCAGCTTTCCTAGCTAAGTTCACTAAAGACATTAAATGGGCGCATCTAGATATTGCGGGGACAGCATGGGAAGTTGGAGAAAATAAAGGCTCAACTGGCAGACCAGTCAGTTTATTAGTAGACTTTGTTCTTTCAAATTAATACATTGAGTAAAGTTGCTATATTTTATATATTAAATACTAATGATGACATGAGTCTCTCAGTATGTAAGATCGTCAAAAAATACTATGAGGTAGGCAATAGAATCTTAATCTCATCACAAAATTCGGTAATAATTAAGAATATTAATAAACTACTCTGGACATTTGAACAATTAAGCTTCATTCCTCACTCTACTAATGATGAATATGATCCATTAACATCTGTATTATTATTTGATACAAATTATATAAATGATTCTATATTAAAAAACGATTATAATGTATTTATAAATCTTGATGATAAAGTAAAAACTGATTATCATAATCATGAAGTTATTGTGGAACTTGTCAGTAGTAATGAAGAGCAAAAAAAAATAGCTAGAGAAAAATATCTCTATTATAAAAAAAATAAACTCGATGCCAAACATGAAAATTTATAGATGGATATAAAATATTCTCCAAAAGATTTAGAATCTAATATCTATAAAAAATGGATAGATAATGACTGTTTTTCAGCTAAAGACTCAAAATCTAACTACTCAATCGTCTTACCTCCGCCAAATGTAACAGGTACATTACATATGGGGCATGCTTTTCAGCATACCATAATTGACATACTAATAAGATACAACAGAATGTTAGGTAAAAGCGTATTATGGCAACCAGGGACAGATCATGCTGGTATTGCAACACAATTGGTTGTAGAAAATAATTTAAGCAAGCGCGGACAAACTAGACATGATATCGGACGCAAAAAACTAGTCGAAGAGATTTGGAAGTGGAAAGAACAATCTGGAAATACTATTATTTCACAGACAAAAAGACTAGGTTCATCTGCTGACTGGAATAGAAATAGATTTACAATGGATGAAGGTTCAAATGAGGCAGTAAAAAATGTTTTCATAAAATTATATAATGAAGGCTTGATATATAGAGGTAATCGTCTAGTTAATTGGGATATTAAACTACAAACGGCAATTTCAGATTTAGAAGTAACTAATACGGAAAAAAATGGTTTTTTATATCATATTAAATATAAAATTAAAAATAGTGATAAGATCATTACCGTAGCAACAACAAGACCAGAAACACTATTTGGTGACAGCGCAATATGTATCAACCCAAATGATGAACGTTATAAAAGCTTTATAGGTAACGAAGCTATAATCCCTATTCTTAATAAGAATATTCCAATCATCGCAGATGAAGAAATTGATATAGAGTTTGGCACAGGCTGTGTCAAGATAACTCCTGCTCATGATTTTAATGATTATAGATTGGGTAAGAAACATGATTTAGAATTCATTAACATCTTGCATAAAGATGGTAGATTTAATGATAATGTAGGTTTAGTTTTTGCTAGCAAAAATATTCATGAGTCAAGATCTATAGTTGTTGAAGAATTAGAGAAAATAGGAAGTCTAGATAAAGTAGAAGATTATAAGATAACTGTGCCTATCGGAGAAAGATCAGGAGAAATAATAGAACCACTCTTAACAGACCAATGGTTTATGAAGATGGACGGTTTAGCAAAACCTGCTATCGATGCAGTTAAAAAATCTAATATAAAGTTTGTCCCAAAAAACTGGGAAAAAATATATTTTAATTGGTTAAATAATATTGAAGATTGGTGTATCAGCCGACAAATATGGTGGGGTCACAGAATCCCAGCCTGGTATGATGATAATGGAACTGCTTATGTAGGCAGTAGTGAAGATGAAGTTAGAGTAAAACATAACATAGCTAAAGAAATAAGATTGTCTCAAGATCATGATGTATTAGATACTTGGTTTTCATCATCATTATGGCCATTTACAACGATGGGCTGGCCAGATAAAACAGATGAACTACAAAAATATTATCCAACAAGCGTATTAGTCACGGGTTTTGATATTATATTCTTTTGGGTAGCAAGAATGGTAATGATGGGTATTAAGTTTCTTGAGAAAGTACCTTTTAAAACGATTTATATTCATGGTTTAGTGAGAGACTCTGAAGGCAAAAAAATGTCAAAATCAATAGGAAATGTGATTGATCCTATTGATATAATTGATGGTATAAATCTAGAAGAACTTATTGATAAACGTATTAATAACTTAGTTCAACCTAAACTTAAAAGCAAGATAATTAAAAAGACTAAAGATGAGTTTCCTGACGGAATAAGTCCATATGGAGCAGATGCCTTAAGGTTTTGTTTTTGTGCTTTAGCATCTACTGGTCGTGATATTAACTTTGATCTAAAAAGGATTGAGGGATATAGAAACTTCTGCAATAAACTATGGAATGCTTCGCGTTTTGTATATATATCTTCTAAAGATTATAGTTTCAATAATAAAATCAACTTTGAGAAATTAACTACATATGAAAAATACATAATTATCAAGCTAGATGAGCTAGTAACAGAGTACAAAAAACATTGCACTTCTTATAGGTTTGATCTTATGGCAAATTCACTTTATAGCTTTATCTGGAATGAGTATTGTGACTGGTATCTAGAAATTGCAAAGATAGAAATTGATAAAGGAAATGAGTATACCAAAAATGTTTTAATTTATGTACTACAAATTATATTGAAATTATGCCACCCAATTATTCCATATATTACTGAAGAAATATGGAAAGAAATGATTAAGCTTGATTATACAAATGATAGAATACTAATGAATGCTAAATTCCCCTCTCAACAAAAAGTATTTAAAGACGAAAGTATAAATAATGAAGTTGAGTTATTAAAAAAGTTCATAAATGTTATCAGAAAAGCAAGAAGCGATCTTAATGTTCATCCTAAAATAATGATAGATATATATTGTATGTTCTCAGATAATAGTCATGAAGTTTTTTTAATACATAATGAAAAAATAATATCGAGTTTAGTAAAATCGAATGGTATTCATATGAATGATGCTTCTTATGAGATTAATGAATGTATCACGATATCTATTGACGAACTTAAATTATATATACCTATTAAAAATATAATTGATATTAATAAAGAAAGAAAAAGATTAGAAAAGAATCTTAACGATCTGGTAAGTAAATTAAGCAAGATAGAGTTGAAGTTAAATAATAAAAGCTTTATAGAAAAAGCTCCCTCTGAAATTATTCAAAGTAATTTTAATAAGCAAAAATATTTTCAAAAAGAAATTAATTCACTAAAAGAATTAATTGAATGTTTATCTGATTAACCCATAAAGTCTTTCAAGAGTTAATCTGAAAGAACTTAAATCTTGTGATATAACAGCTTTCACATCATCTGCGATTTGTCTGTAATTATTTGCTTGGGCGCCGATTAGAACAATATTATCTTTTAAATCTGCTTGTTCTTTCATTGTTTTGATTTCATATGTCTTCCTAGCAATATCTCTGGGATTATTTAATGCTACAACAATAGTTCTTGCCTCTACTTTATTAGCCATATATGTCATTTCATCATGAGGTATACTATTACCAACATATGTAACATCCCAGCCAATATTTTGTGCAACTATAATATGCATCAATGTATCTAAATTTTCATATTCCGATGTTAAGGATCCAATTATCATTCTAGGTCCATCATCTTTTGCTGACCTAAATTTTGTATAGAGATTAGACAAACAGTTTCTTAGTGATATTTTAGCAAATTTTTCCTGTATATATCTTAGAGATCCTCTACTACATTCATCATTGATGTATGTATGCAAAGGTTTGAGAAACTCCATTAAAAAATCTGTTGTGCTCAACATAGCTATCGCATTTGAAAGAGCTGTATCTAGCTTATTAGAATTCATCTCCTCAATTGATAACGCTGCTTCATCAAATAGCTCCATCACTGTGCCGGTACTAGGTCTTTGGTACGATCTTGTAGCATTAGACTCATCACCCATCACCAGTTCAAATAGATCATCGTATGGCAGCTGAGCAATATCCCCGATCCTCCTGCCTGCATTAATAGCCCTTTTAAGCAAAGTAAGCTTTTCTATATCATCATCGGTATATAGACGTCGATTTGTTTGAGTTCTCTCGGAAACTACAGCGTTATAACGTCTTTCCCATGCTCTTATTACATCTGAACTAATCCCTGTCCGTCTTCCTACAACCTGTATTAAATGCCTTGGTTTTTTAGATAAGTTTCCTTTCAATGTAATTTCCTTATATATCTATTAAATATTCATAACCTGTCACTTATTTTAGGTTTTTTAACACTTTTGTCAAGCTTTTGTTAAGCAATATATGAACAATACATAAATATTGCATATATATATCATTTTTGTTCATAAACTGTGTTGACAAACGATATTTGTTGTATTATTGTTATATACAAGATATAGACAACTGTCATATGTCTACCCCTTTATACTTAAGGCCGAATTCTACCCCCTTTCGGCCTTTTTTTTACAAAGATTTTTTATGGCCATTTGGTCTCCAGGATGGAGAGATTACGTCAGGAGTTTGAAGTTTATCGCATAAACGTGCAGGCCTTAGCATTAAGTCACCAAATTTATGATTTATACTGTCGACGATATAATCAATATCCTTAGATTTACCTTTGTTAGCTATAAATAAATCTTTTTGAAGATTTATAGGTTTAAGATTAATAGCTGTAACTTGCACTTGGTAAATACCAAATTTTTGAATACAAAATTTATTAACTAGCATCAAACAAAGTCTAAAAATATCTTGATCATAGCTTGTATAATTAGATATTTTAAATTTCTTAGAAAACCAATATTCTTTTGTTTTTAAACCAATTATAAAAGTATTAGCTTCATACTTATTAGCTCTTAATCTTTTTGCAACTTTATTGCTCATATGATGTAGAACCTTTTTAATCTCATATATATTTTTTAAGTCTGGCTTAGTGACCTTCCCATGGCCAAATGATTTTGGAGGATTTTCTCTTAGCTTCATACTATCAATATCCTTTCCTTGAGCCATCATCCAAATTTTCTTTCCTATATTTCCATACCGGCTGCCTAATATGCTAATTGGGATATTTTTCATATCACCACATATAAAAACTCCATGATTATTAAGAAATGATCCTATACCATGGGACACTCCGCATAATGATCTAATCGGATACTTTGATAAAATACTTTCAGATTTATCAGGCGATAAAACTGTAATGCCATCTGGTTTTTGCATTTTTGCAGCAAACTTTGCATTAGATTTATTTTCTGCGATACCAATTGAACATGGTAGATTTAAAATGCTAAATATTTTATCTTTGATTAAATAAGCAACATCAAATAATGATGGATATATTTTTTTGCAACTTGATAAATCTAAAAATGCCTCATCAATTGAGAATATTTCAATATCTGGAGATATGTTATATAAAATTTTCATAATTTGTGATGATGCATATGTATATTTTTTTGGATTCGAAGAGCATCTAATTAAGTTTGGGCATTTATTTTTTGCTTCTAAAAATTTCATACCAGTCTTAATGCCAAATGCCCTAGCTTCATATGAACAAGTAATAATACATGAACCTTTCTCACCATTTGTTATTGCGATAGGTTTTCCGAATAATTTAGGATTATCTCTTTGTTCAATAGATGCAAAAAATGCATTCATATCAATATGAAATATAACTTTACGCCAATTATTAATATCATGAGTCATCAATAGACTCTTATTTGCCCAATGACGATTCCCTGAATAGATATTCTACTAATATTATATTCCATAGAATTAAATTTTTTATTTGCAGGAATAAGCTCAACAGTATTTTTGTTTAACAATTTGTAATACTTTAATGTCACATCTTGATTATCAATCAATATAACTGCAACTTTAGATTTAGGGATTTTATTCTTTTTTTCTACAATTACCCAGTCACCATCATAAATACCTGCTTCTATCATTGAGTCGCCTTGAACTTTTAAGGCATAACATTTTTCATTAGAAAACATATGCTCAAGTTCAAGTACATCTTTATCAGGAACGGCTTCTATAGGACCACCTGCAGAAATTTTACCTAAACTAGTGATATTTAAAATTCTTTTATCTTGAATTATATTAAGGCCCCTATGTTTATTAGAATGATACGTGATCATTCCTAGTTTTTCTAATGACTTGATATATCTATGTATAACGCCTTTTGATTTAATGCCAATAGAATCAGCAACTTCTCTTAAGAGAGGGCTATAACCATTACTTTTTTGATATTTTACTATAAAATCATATACATCTCTTTCTCTCATGGTAATCATAAAGTTCTCATAAAGTTCTCATTATAAAGCATAAAATACCATATGTTAAAAAATAATTAAATAGCTAATTTAAAAAAATGGGTCATAGGCCCATTGCAACAGGCCTTGTCTCTGTCTAGGGCGGCAGGACAAATCATTTTTAAAACAATTTTTTATAATAGCTCCTCTATGTCTAGGACCGTAGGCTTTCCAACGCATAATCTGAACTTTGTCAATCTCAGGTAATCGTCTACCTAGAGAATATCTACAATACCATTGAAACCAACCCAGAGGATCTTCAGGAAATATCCATCCCTTGCTTAACCAATGCTCCATAGGCAATCCTGACTTAATAGAAAAATAATTTAACGAAACATTGAATTGATCATGATCTATTTTAGCATTTTTAAACCATTTTTTTGGGAACTCAGAAATATCTTTTTTAAAATAGTTGCCACCGAATACGCCAGCCTCGAGCATCTCTTGAGGTGAAAGTTCTGGTTGAAATATTTTATTATGGTCACTAATTATCATAAGTTTTATGTAAATGGCTTATAATGTCTTTCATCAGCAATATCAAGCATTTCATGATCTCCTCTGCTATTGCCATAAGCATAAATATATTTATAATCAGATAAATTGTATAACTCCCGAATACGTTTTACTTTTTCAGGGCCATGACAATTTTTTTTAAAAGTTTTACCTGTTATAGTTTTATCCTTAATTTCTAACATTGTAGAAATAAGTGCAATATTATTTTTTTCACACCAAGGCTTAAGCCAGAGATCAATAGAGGCAGACACAATAACGATTACATGTCCATTTTTTTTATGCCAATATATTTTTTCCATAGCTTTTTTTCTAATTATAGAGTCGATCTGATTTAAAGAAAAATATTCAGATTTCTTTTGAAACTCTATAATGTCTTTCCCTTTAAAGAAGTATGTAATGATAATTTGTTTTATCAGATTATTACTTATGATCTTAACTTTGTATAGAGTTATAACTGGTAATAATAGAATTACTCCAATAAAGAATTTAATATCACCAACCAAGTATCTAATAAACTTAATTGTGCTATCTTCCTTTGTTATTGTTCCATCAAAATCAAAAAATGCTATTTTCATATTAAATATTTATTTTTTTAAATAAATTCTCTGGGATTATCTTTATTATAAGCATAATAAAATACCATGAAATACTAGAATATATTATATTTCTATTATTCTGCTGTGCATTGAATATACTGTTTGCTAATTTTTTGGAAGTTGTGACCATGAAACCTGGGTATCCTTTTTTTTGATCATTATTAGTACTTAAAAAACCAGAAATAACTGTCAGGACACTAACATTATTTTTATGTAGCTTATTACGTAGTCCACTCATATATGCTATAAGTCCAGCTTTAGAGCTCCCATATATGTAATTTTTAGCTCTACCTCTAATACCAGATACAGAAGATACTGAAATTATAAATCCTCTGCGATCTTTTGAAAATTGATCTGCAACTATATTCAAGATAGACATACACCCTATATAATTAACTTCTATAGTTTTTAATGACTCTGACCATTTTGATAATGACAACGATATATCTGGATAATAGCCAGCTAAATATATAACTCCTATGGGTTTAATTTTAAGAGATTCATAGAATCTCTGGTGAGAACTATAGTCTGTGACATCTAATTCGCATAGAACTGTCTTCACATTATATTTTGTCTCTAAATCATTTGATTTACCTTCTAAAGTTCTTATAGATCTTCCAGCCAAATAAATATTATAATTATTTTTTGCATATAACGAAGCTAACTCCATGCCTAGTTCGCTTTTAGCGCCAATTATCAATACATATTTCATGAATATTTAATTAAACACAGCCGGTTGGCTTAGGAAGTCCACCATATTTTGCGATCTTTTTCATTGGGCCAGATTCAAATACATCATATAATTCTTTTGCTTTTCTATCCATGCCAAATTCTTTAGCGAATACTCTTACAGCAGGGACCGTACCAGTTTTACTGTACATCTCTCTTGCCTTCATTATATAAGTCTTAATTTGATCTGTTATTTGAAAGCCATCGCTTTTAGCCATTTCTTCCATGATTTCTAATGACCAATCACTAGTATTCAATAAAAATCCATCTGCATCTCTTTCCATAATTTTACCTCGTTCTGTTTTCAAAAATTTTTAAAATATTTTCTGGTGGTCTACCTAAAACAGCTAGTTTGCCAACAATCACAATAGGTCTTTCTATTAAGATTGGATTTTGTATCATTAGCTTAATTATATCCTCATCATTAAAGTCTTGATTATCAAGATTATATGTTTTATATTCTTTTTCAGATTTTCTTAATAAATCTCTTGGTTTTAAATTAAGCATATTTAAAATATTATTTAATTCTTCATATAAAATTATCTCTTCCAGGTATAACTTTACCTTAGGCTTTAATCTCATGGAAGTAATTAATTCCAATGAAGCTTTAGATTTAGTACAACTAGGGTTATGGTATATAGTTATTTCGTCTGACATTTTATTCCCATTCAATAGTACCAGGTGGCTTGCTAGTTATGTCATATACCACTCTAGAGACTCCCTCTACTTCATTTACTATCCTTGTTGAGATTATATTAAGGATCTTATATGGTATCTCACTTACTGTAGCTGTCATAAAATCAATAGTTTTTACTGCTCTCAAAGCAATAACATAGCTATACTGTCTTTGATCACCCATTACACCTACAGACTTTATTGGTAAGAAAACTGCCAAAGCTTGACTTATTTTATTATATAAATTATTTTTGTGGAGTTCTTCTATAAAAATACTATCTACATCCTGAAGAATAGTTACTTTTTCCTTTGTTATTTCTCCAATAATTCTTACAGCTAAACCTGGTCCTGGGAATGGATGTCTTTGAATAAGATTTTTTGGAATCTTCAATGCTTTTCCAATTCTCCTTACTTCATCCTTAAACAATAATTTAATAGGTTCCACTAATTTTAATTTCATCCTTGAAGGGAGACCGCCAACATTATGATGAGACTTAATAACATCGGATTTAGAATCTTTCGATGATGACTCGATGATATCAGGATATATTGTTCCTTGTGCTAAAAAAACAATATTTTTGAGCTTATTAGCATGAGCTTCAAATAGTCTAATGAAAGTCTCTCCAATAATCTTTCTCTTTTTTTCAGGACTTGATACACCTTTTAACTTATTAAAAAAAGTTGACTTAGCATTAACTGTGACTAATTTAATTCCAAGTTTATTAGATATATTATCTTCAACCTCTTGTACTTCATTTTTGCGCATGAGACCAGTATCAATAAATACACAAGTTAATTGATTAGGTAATGCATTATTTAATAAAGCAGCAACAACAGTAGAATCTACTCCTCCAGAAAGCGCTAGTATTACTTTTTTCTCTCCAACCTGATTTTTAAGTCTCTTGGTTATATCTTTAATAATATTAATAGTTGTCCATGTTTTTATGCAACTGCAAATTTCGTAAATAAAATTATTTAAAATTATTTGACCATACTCTGTTTGTGTTACCTCTGGATGAAATTGCAAGCAATAGATATTCTTTTTTTCATTATATATGGCTGCATTTTTAGTATTATTACTACTACCAATAGTCTTAAAACCAGATGGATTTTTTACAACTTTATCTGAATGACTCATCCAAACATTAAATCCATTTTTACTTTTAATGCTTTTAAATAAACTGATGCTATTGGTTATATTAAATATAGCATGGCCGAATTCTTTTTTTGAAGATGGCTTTACTTTCCCTCCAAAATAATCAGTGATCAATTGCATGCCATAGCAAATTCCTAATATTGGAATGCCTGAAGTAAAAACAAAACTCGGGAGCTTGTATTTAGTTGATTTGGTAACAGAATTTGGCCCACCACTAAGAATTATTCCTTTTGGATTTAAGTTCTTGAAATCTTTTTTGCTAATCAGGTTTGATTTGACAATACTATACACACCTGACTCTCTCACTCTTCTAGCAATGAGTTGTGTATATTGCGATCCAAAATCTATTATTAAAATTAGATTAGATTCTTTAGTTTCCATATATTATCTTGGTTGGTAATTTGGCGGTTCTTTAACAATCGTAACATCATGTACATGACTTTCTTGTTTAGCTGATGATGATATTTTAATGAACCTAGTTTTGGTTTTCATTTCTTTAATATTCTTGCATCCCACATAACCCATACTAGATTTTAATCCGCCGGTTAACTGATGAAGGATTGTTTTCATAGTCCCCTTGTATGCAACTCTGCCTTCGATACCTTCGGGTATTAATTTAGAAGATTTTTTTACGCCATCTTGAAAATATCGGTCTTTAGACCCTTGTTGCATTGCTCCAATCGAACCCATCCCTCTATAGGCCTTATATGTTCTACCCTCAAATAACTCTACTTCGCCAGGAGATTCATCTGTTCCAGCTAATAAGCCTCCCAACATAACTGAATCTGCCCCTGCAGCTAGTGCTTTCGCAATATCGCCTGAGTACCTTATTCCCCCATCTGCAATTAAAGGTATATTTTTTTTCTTTGCAATCCTTGATATATTCATTACTGCTGTAAGCTGAGGGACGCCTACTCCGGCAACGATTCTTGTAGTGCATATCGAACCTGGGCCAATCCCTATTTTAATAGCATCTGCACCAGCAGCTATTAAGTCTTTGGCTGCTTCTTCAGTTGCAATATTTCCAACTATTAATTCTTGTGATGGATATGTTTTTTTCAAATACTTCAACATCTTCATAACAAGTTTTGAATGACCATGAGCTGTATCAATAACTATTACATCTGTTTTTTGCTCTATGAGGGCTTCAGCTCGTTCTATCGAATCATTACCTGTACCGATTGCTGCGCCTACTCTTAGACTGCCAAATTCATCCTTCGATGCATTGGGGTACGTTGTTGACTTTTGGATATCTTTAAACGTGACCATCCCTTTTAACTCATGATCTTTATTAGTTATGAGTATTTTTTCAATTCTATTTTTTCTTAGAGCACTAATTACTTCATCCTTCGTAAAATTTTCGTTTACAGTAACCAATCTATCTTGAGGAGTCATTATTTTCGAAACTTTTAATTCAAGATTATCTACAAATCTTAGGTCCCTATTAGTTACGATACCGACCAATTTATTATTATCTACAATAGGCACGCCCGATATATTATATTTTTTGGTAATCATGTTAATCTCACCAATTGTCATTGATGGTGAAGCGGTAACAGGATCATTAACTATTCCACTTTCATATTTTTTTACAAATCTAATTTGCTTAGCTTGTTCTTCTATAGACATATTTTTATGGATTATCCCGATTCCTCCTTCCCCTGCCAAAGTTATTGCCATTTGAGATTCAGTCACTGTATCCATTGCTGCTGATAATATTGGTGTTTTTAGCTCTATATTTTTAGTTAGCCTGGTAGTCAAAATCACATCTGAAGGAAGAATTTCTGAATACTGAGGCACAAGTAAAACATCGTCAAAAGCTAGGCCTTCTTCAGTAATAATGATATTAGATTCTTTTGAATTTCTTGAATTTACCATTCTATATTATACATATTAAAGTTATCATATGAAATAATAATATTAAAAATATGAAGATTTTCACTGTAGAAGAATTAAACACATCCCTTAAGGACTATATTGTTCAACAATTCACATATCCAATTACAGTAAAAGGTGAAATTTCAAATGTCAGAATGCCACAGTCAGGGCATCAATATTTTAAATTAACTGATAATGATGGTTTTAATAAACATAGTATTGACTGTGTAATTTGGAAAGGAAGACTATCAAAGGTAGCAAAAGATTATGATGCAAAAGAGGTCTTGATTACCGGCAATGTCACTATGTACAAGGCAACAGCAAACTGTCAGATACAAGTTAGTGATATTACAGAGTATGGCGAGGGTGCATTAAAAAAAGCTATAGAAGAAATTCGCATCAAACTTGAAAAAGAGGGATTATTTGATCGTAAAAAAGATTTTCCCATGTATCCTGAAAATATAGGAGTAATTACATCTGCTGATAGTCATGCCCTGCAGGATGTTTTATCTAAATTAAAAGATAGATATCCATTATCAAGCATAATGATATACCCAAGCCTAGTGCAAGGTAGTGGGGCTGCAAAAAATATAATCTCTCAACTACGAAGATGTAATAAAGACGCTCATGTAGAAGTACTTATGCTAATACGTGGAGGAGGATCATTAGAGGACTTAATGGTGTTCAATGATGAAGAGTTAGCTAGAGAAATCCATAAGTCTATTATACCTATAGTTACCGGTATTGGCCATCAACCAGATATCACAATAGCTGATTATGTTGCTGATGCTGCCATGGAAACACCTACAGCAGCGGCAGTTTTTATAACGCCAGACAAATATGAATTGACTGAAAGACTTCTAGATTTTGATAGACAGATAAAAAGTAATGCTTTAACTAAATTAAATAAGTTGAAAGATCTTCGTTTGATTCTAACAAATAAAGTTATCGCATATCATCCAAAGAATATTATCGATAACTTAAAAATGAAGCATAAAGAAATTCATAAACATTTAAATAGTTTTATGAAACTTATTTATAGTGAAAATTTAAGTAAGCTAGATATGCTTTTGAGCAGACTTAATCAATCCTTAAAGATTCTACATAATACATATATCAATAAAAGCACTAATGTTTCAAGAATAAGCAAGCAAATAAGAAAAATAAGTAAAGACTTATATGAGGATAAATGTAAAAGATATAAAAGTCTCCATCAAGAATTAATTACTTCTAACCCTTCAGCTGCATTAAAAAAAGGATATTCAATTATTAGAGACTCAAGTGGTATAATTATAAAAAATAAATCACAAGTTCAAGATAATCAAATACTTAGCGCTGAATTGAAAGACGGGCTTATAGAAATAAAAAAAGTTCTCTCTAAAAAATAAAAAATGTCTTGCTATAGATGTGATGTAGATGCAGAATAACAAATTAACCAATTAAATATAGTCAAAATAAATGAAAAAAGATTTATCAAAGTTTTTAGATTTTAAGCCCTATAAGGCTAAGAAAGGTGAAAACTACATGTCTGCTGAACAAATTAATCACTTTAAAATAATTCTATTAGAATGGAAAAGCTTGCTAATGAAAGAAGCTGACAAAACAGTAGAGCATATGAAAAATGATTCTACTAAATTATCAGATCCTAATGATGCGGCTACGCAAGAAGAAGAGTTTAGATTAGAATTAAGAACTCGTGATAGAGAAAGAAAACTTATAATGAAGATCGACCAGGCATTACAAAGAGTTGATGATGGTCATTATGGTTACTGTGAAGACACAGGTGAACCAATTGGTATTAAAAGGCTAGAGGCGAGACCTATTGCGACACTTTGTATTGAAGCTCAAGAGAGGCATGAAAGGCTTGAAAAAACTCAAGTTGACTAAAATAAAACTCTGATATTTTCATCATGAAAAATATAGAATCAAATTTTAAAGAATCTAGAAA
>MDTC01111388.1_pt1 | contig 35004 bp, 40 predicted proteins | sample 811181 | NCBI WGS metagenome assembly MDTC01 (sample SAMN05326644, study PRJNA326480) | marine metagenome | isolation source: seawater | place: Pacific Ocean: North | collected 2011
GACCTTCTAGAACCTCCAGTAAATTCACTAAATAAATCTTCAAATATATCTGAAAAGCCACCTCCAGCTTGAAAACCAGAAAAACCCCCTGGTCCTGAGCCTCCTCCCTCGAATGCAGCATGGCCATAGTTATCATAGGCCGCCCTTTTTTCTTTATCTTTTAGAACCTCGTAAGCTTGACTTGCCTCCTTAAATTTTTCAGCTGCTTCATTATTATCAGGATTTCTATCTGGATGATACTTCATCGCAAGATCTCTGTATGCTCTTTTGAGGGAAGCCTCATCAGCATTTTTACTAACGCCTAAGATTTCATAGTAGTCTCTCATAATTGTAAATGTAAAAAGTTAACTACTTTTTTTTTCAGTGTCTTCATCGACTTCTTCAAAATCAGCATCTACAATATTCTCGTCTTTAGCCCCATTTTCATTGGGCCCTTTATCAGAAGCATTTTCTTTCTCACTTTCTGCTCCCTGACTTTGAGGATTTTGTTTGTACATCATCTCTCCTAATTTCATGGAAGCTGTATTCAATGCCTCTAATTTGGTCTTTATTTCTGAGGCATCTGCATTATCATTTTTAAGAGTATTTTTTAAGTCTTCTATAGCCTTTTCAATGTTTTCTTTATCACCAGCATCCAACTTATTGCCATGCTCTTTGAGACTTTTCTCTGTTGAATAAACCATACTATCTGCTTGGTTTCTACTTTCTACCGTTTCTTTTTTTGATTTGTCTTCTTCTGCGTGAGTTTGTGCTTCATTTACCATCTTTTCTATATCGTTGTCTGACAAACCCCCAGAAGCTTGTATTTGTATTTGCTGTTCTTTTCCAGTCCCTTTGTCTTTAGCAGAAACATTTACAATGCCGTTTGCATCAATATCGAAAGTTACTTCAATTTGCGGAACTCCTCTAGGAGCTGGAGGAATACCTACTAAATCAAATTGGCCTAGGGCTTTATTGTCTTTTGCCATTTCTCTCTCTCCCTGAAATACCCTTATTGTTACTGCCGGTTGGTTATCTTCAGCAGTAGAAAAGGTTTGGCTTTTTCTTGTGGGGATAGTAGTATTTCTTTCTATTAAGCGTGTAAAAACTCCTCCTAAAGTTTCTATTCCCAAAGAAAGTGGCGTTACATCTAATAAAAGGACATCCTTTACATCTCCAGAAAGAACAGCACCTTGAATAGCCGCTCCTATACCCACAACCTCATCAGGATTTACCCCTTTATTAGGATCTTTTCCAAAGAACTCTTTCACAGTTTGTATAATTTTCGGCATTCTAGTCATTCCTCCGACTAAAACTACTTCATCAATCTCAGCTGCAGTTATTCCTGCGTCTTTGATGGCAGCCTTGCATGGTTCTATGGTTCTTTTTACTAAATCATCAACCAATTTTTCTAGATCAGCTCTGGTCATTTTCAAAGTAAGATGTTTAGGTCCAGACGCGTCAGCTGTAATAAATGGAAGATTTATGTCAGTAGTACTGGAACTTGAAAGCTCGATTTTTGCTTTCTCTGCAGCCTCCTTTAGTCTTTGTAGTGCTAATTTATCATTTTTTAAATCTATCCCGTTTTCCTTTTTAAAGCTATCTGCAAGAAATTCTACTATTCTGGTATCAAAGTCTTCTCCTCCTAAAAACGTATCTCCATTTGTAGCCTTTACTTCAAAAACTCCATCTCCAATCTCTAGAATTGAAACATCAAACGTTCCGCCTCCTAGATCATATACAGCAATAGTACCATTTTTTTTTTTATCTAGCCCATAAGCAAGAGCAGCAGCAGTAGGCTCGTTTATTATTCTTAAAACTTCTAACCCTGCAATCTTTCCAGCATCTTTAGTGGCTTGTCTTTGAGCATCGTTGAAATAAGCTGGGACAGTTATAACGGCTTTGTCAACCTTTGCGCCCACATGTTTCTCAGCTGTTTCTTTCATTTTTTGTAAAACATATGCTGATATCTGACTAGGAGCATATTTTTTTCCATTGGCTTCTACCCACGCATCGTTATTATCGGCTTTTACAATATTATAAGGAGCAGTCTTAATTTCCTTTTGCACTTTTTCATCTTGAAAAGTTCTTCCAATAAGACGTTTAATGGCATAGAGTGTATTAGTCGGGTTTGTTACTGCCTGCCTTTTGGCTGGCTGGCCGATTAAGGTTTCACCTTCATTAGTAAATGCAACCATAGAAGGTGTTGTTCTAGTACCTTCACTATTTTCAATTACTTGTGCATTAGATCCTTCCATTATAGCTACGCAAGAATTGGTAGTCCCAAGATCTATACCTATAACTTTACTCATAATTATGCTCCTTTGTTATCAAAATATATATGGGATTTACGAGAGTAAATTACAAGAGCTAAACTAAAATCTCTGATCCTTCCATAATTTGATGAATTTTTTCTAAGTAAGCATTATTTTCTAATTCTATCGTACTAGATAATTCAAAAACAGCGCTGATAATTAATATCTGATCTTTTAGAACTTTAATTCTGTACCAGATTTTGTTATGGATTATTTTGTTGCTATTTTTTGTTTCTTTTTCAGATGCTAAAAAATAAAAAAGATAATTACTATTCTCGGATTTTTTTAATTTAGGCTTGGAAATAACTACATCTTTGGTAATTTCACCAATAAACTTTTCTACAACTTTATCAGAATGACTAAAATTACTTTTAATCTCAATATTAAAATTTTCTATAAAAAAATGAAAAGTCTTGTCCGTACTCATAAAAATTTTAGCATAGCTATTATCCTCATCGTATTCTAAGACCCAGTACTTGGGTAAATTTAAATTTATTATGTTCCAAAATTTTTTACTCTCGTCTTTGGCATTATTTAATTTATATTTTAGGCTAGCTAAATTGTCATAAAAAGTCCTAGAAAAATTGAATTTTGCGGAAGCTATAATATTAGGAATTTCCTCTAAAATTGGCTGCACAATTTTTTCTGCCTCGACATTATCTGGCCAAGTTAAAGAAAATCTTAGCAATCTAAAAGATCTGGGTTTTAAATAATGAAGAACTTTCCAAATACAAAGTCTTTCATTATCAACTTTAACATCGTAAGTTAAATTAAAAAGATCATTATCTCTTGTAATCTTTTTATTGATCTTTAAATTATCACTTAAAAAATTTTCTATCTCTGCAGTAGTATTTAACTTTGGGTTTTCAAAACATTCTAAATTTATTCCTAACACTGGATATTTATTTTCAGAAAAAGTTATTTCTACAGTATCTATTCTTTTTTTTATTACATTAAATTTTTCAGATACAAATAAGTTAATGGTGCCGTCTAATAAATCAATTTTACTTAAATTGTTATCAAGAGTCATTCTCTGGAGAGCTTTCTTCAGGTTTTAATTCTTCTTTTTTATTTTCTTCTTCTGGCAATGTATTTTCTTCTTCATTTTTTTTCTCATTTTCTTTAGCTATGCCTACCATCGCTGGCCTAAGTAGTCTGTCATGGAATGTGTATCCATCTTGCACAATCTCACAAACTAGGCCAGGAGAAAATTCTTTTGTCGGCTTTTCAAACATCGCTTGATGTAAATTAGCATCAAAAGTTTGGCCCAAAGCATCAATTTTTTTAATGCTAAATTTGTCTAAAATTTGTAAAATTTCTTTCTGTATTAATTCAAATCCTTCTAAGGCCTTTTTCTGGTTAGGGTCTTCAACACTGTTTAAAGCTCTTTCAAAATTATCAACAACATTTACTAATTCTCTTGCAAGAGGTTGAACACCATATTTTATGGTATCAATTCTGTTTCTTTCTGCTTGTTTTCTAACATTTTCGTTTTCTGCTAAAACTCTAAGAAGTTTATCTTTAGTCTCTTCTAAAGCGCTTTCTAAATCCTCTAACTTACTTTCGTCTTTATCATTTTTTTCTTCCGTAAAGTTATCATTTTTTTCCGCCAAATTTTTAGCATTATCAAGTTGATCATTTTCTGGATCATCTACTTCTTTTAAATTAGTTTTATTGTTACTGTCTTCTAAATTATTTTCTGTTTTATCTTCATTCATAATTAATCCTTTTTCATATAAATGGGGTTATGTAACCGAACTACAAGATCAACTTAAAAATTTATTTAATATTTTAGCTGTAAAGTCAACCATGGGAATGATCTTCGCATAATTTAGTCTAGATGGTCCTATTACCCCTATTGCTCCTAAAGTATTAGGCTTTATTGTTTTATTTGTACGTTTTAAAGGAGCAATTATTAATGAGCAACCAGCCAGATTAAATATTTTAGTATTTGAACCAATAAATACATGAACCCCCATTCCCTTCAGAGTATATTTTAAAATGTTTATAAAGTTTTTTTTATCTTGAATTTCATTTAATAAGATATCCAACTTCTTAATATCTTCTTTTTGTTCCATTTTTCCATAAAATAAATCTCTCCTATTTATCAAAAAATGAGAGTCTCCTTTTTCTACGCTCCTAACAGCAATGCCTGCTGACACCAATTGTTCTGATAACTTTTCTACCTCGCTATTTTTTAATTTAAGCTCTTCATTTATTATACTTTTTACTTCTGATAAGGTCCTTCCATAGGTTTTGGAATTTATATAGTTTGATGCTTCAATTAAAGAAGCACTGGTAAAGCCTTGAGGCAATTCAACTAATCTATTCTCAACTAAACCATTAATGTCGATAGTAATCACTAATGCGCGATGATTATCCATTGAAACAAACTCAATGTGTTTTAATGGTCTATCAATATTATTAGGTGCAAATACTAATGAAGTACATTTTGAAAGACCCGAGAGTTCTTTTGACGAATGATCTAGTACTTCCATTATGGTTTTCCCTGCTACAGAACATTTAGCCTGTATGCTATCTTTTTCTTCTGAAGTTAAATCTCCTATTTCTAAAATTCCATCAACAAAAAACTTTAGTCCTTTGTCTGTAGGAATTCTTCCAGATGAGGTATGAGGAGAGTAGAGCAAACCTCTATCCTCTAAATTAGACATAATGAGCCTAACTGTTGATGGAGATAACACAGAATTCAGACTTTCGGATATTACCTTTGAGGATACTGGCGAACCTGTATTAAGATATGAGTCAACAATCTCGCTTAATATAATTCTGGCTCTATTTCCTACATCAGTTAAATGTTCTAAATTACTATTCATATTATAGTTTTAATATAGTATTCTAATTTTCATAACAAAAGAAATATTTTATATGAGAAAAGCAAGAAATAATCTGCAATTAAGAGAAATTAAAATAACTAAAGATTTTATGAAAAACTCTTTGTCTTCCTGCTTAATAGAACAAGGAGATACAAAGGTCATATGCTCTACCACCTTAGAAGACTCCGTACCTAGATGGCTAAAAGGGGGTGGAAAAGGATGGGTTACAGCAGAATACTCAATGCTGCCAACTGCTACTCACACGAGAACAGATAGAGAAGCAGTAAAAGGACGTTTATCAGGGAGAACTCAAGAGATACAAAGACTTATAGGAAGAAGTATAAGGAATGTGTTTAATCTGAAATTATTAGGAGAAAGAGTGCTTAAAATTGACTGCGATGTAATTTCTGCTGATGGTGGAACTAGAACAGCATCAATTAACGGAGCTTGGGTTGCTTGTAGACTTGCTGTAAATAAATTATTAAAAAATGGTTTATTAAGAAGTGACCCTCTAAAATTTGGAGTTTCTGCAATATCTTGTGGAATAGTTGATGAAAAAGTTTTATTAGATCTTGACTTTTTAGAAGACTCAAATGCAGATGCAGACGCAAATTTTGTTTTTAATAGCGAAGGAAAAATTATAGAAATTCAGTGCACAGGAGAGAAAAAAGCTATCACGAATATACAGTTCTCGGAAATGTTCAAGGCATCTAAAGAAGCATGCTTAAACATATTTAGTATTCAACAAACATCAATAAGAGCTTAAAAATTAAAATTATATTAGCAACACAGAGTGAAAATAAATTAACTGAGTTCAAAGCAATCTTTGGGCCTTTAGGAGTCACATTTTTACCATTATCACAATTTACAAAACACTCTCCTAAAGAAACTGGAGACAGCTTTGCGGAAAATGCTATAATCAAAGCTTGTAATGCAGGAGAACTTTCTAAGTGGAAATTCCCTTGTTTAGCTGATGATAGTGGACTCAGCATAAAAGTTTTGTCAAATCAACCTGGAATTTACTCAGCAAGATGGGCTACAGAAGATAATTATACGCACGCATTTAGATTAATTAAGAATAAGATTGAGTCAAAAGGGGAAAAAATCAATGGGCAGCCTGCTTTCTTTACCTGTAGCTTAGCACTATTATTTAATCCTGCTAAAAAATATATATTTACTGGAGTTTTAAAAGGCAAGCTTACATACCCTCCGAGAGGTAAGTTTGGATTTGGATATGATCCTATTTTTATTCCTGATCAAACCAATAAGACGTTAGCTGAACTTAGTAAAACAGAAAAAAATAACATTAGTCACAGAAAATTAGCATTTTTAAAACTAAAAGAGTTTATATTTGATAAATAGTATCAGTTTTTACATACATTGGCCTTGGTGTGATTATATTTGTAATTTCTGTGACTTCTATAAGTTTAAAACAGATAAAAATATTAATTATGAAAGAATTTTTAATTGTTACATAAGAGATTTTGAAAGTCTTAAGCCATTTACATTAAACAAAAAAATTATTTCGATAAATATCGGAGGAGGAAGTCCTTCTAATATTAAAAATTACATATTAAACAAAATCATCAGCTACTTAATTAAAAATTTCAAAACAAGTAATAATTTAGAAATCAGCATAGAGGCTAATCCAGATGATATTACAGAAAGTAAGTTAAAAACCTATAAAAAAATTGGAATAAATAGAATATGTATTGGCGTTCAATCATTTGAGAATGACGATTTAAAATTTTTGGGAAGAAAATATAGAAAAAGGAAAGCTATAAATTCAATTTTAAAAGCTTCAGCTTATTTCAAGAACATAGGTATTGATTTGATATATGGAGTCCCTGGTTCGAATAAAGAGAAATTCCAAAAACAATTATACTATTCTAGAGAATTGCCCATAAAGCATATTTCATTATACGAATTTAATTTTCAAAATAAAAAAAGCGAAAATTTCGTAGAGCTAAAAAGTTTTTTTAGAAATAACAAAAAAATATTAGAACATAAAAAATTTTTCTCATATGATTTACATAACTTCTCAATCAATGGGTATCAGTCTGTTTATAACAACGCGGTACTAGAAATGAAAGACTATTTAGGTATAGGACCTTCTGCTCATGGTAGGATTAAAAAAAAAGATTCAATAATTAAAATTAATAATACAAGTAGTTTAGAAAACTGGCTAAATCCTTCCATCAATAGTTATAATCAAAAAACTTTAAATACAAAAGATAAAATAAAGGAGTTGTTATTATTAGGACTTACCAAGTCAAAAGGCGTTAGCATCAATCAAATTCAGAAGTTAACAAGAAATAATTTTAATAAATATATAGACAAAAAAAAAATTAATATTCTAGAAAAAAATAAATTTTTAATATTTAAAAAAGGAAGGTTAGTTCTTACTTTAAAAGGGCTTCTAGTACTTAATAGTATTGTTTCAACTATTTTAAATTACAATTAATTTTTAAAAAACTCTGGAGCTTTTTTAAATGTTTTGAATTTAGAATTCTCTATTGTTTTAATCTGAAATGTTCTTTCTACTATCCCATTTGATTTTAAACGGAAAAGCCCTCTTAAACCTATATAACCGTTTTCATTTAATAAATAATTTATTTTTAATTCTCCATTCTCCTTAATAACAGAGCTTAAGAGAGATAGTATATCATAAGCTACCATTGCAACCTTAGGCATATCATTTCCATAAGCTATAGAATATGTTTTTACAATATCCTCTTGTAGAAAATCGGTAGTAGCAGAAAAGAAACTATTATTTAGCGCCGGCTCTTGTAAGATACTTTCGTCCTCCCATGATGATATTCCAGCATAAATTACTTTTTTTGGATCAACATTACTGTATTGGAGTTGTGAAGCTAAAATTGTTAGGGCCTGGCCAGACGCTGCTATGAAAATACTATCTAAAGGTTTTTCTATTGGTTTCTCTAATTCTAACTCAGCAGTATTATTTTTTTTTTCATTATCTTCCTCAAGACCTTTCAAATAATTTTCATATTTTTCAAATCCGCGTGATATTTTTTTAGCAGCTTGCCTCTGACTATCTATGTTCTCAATAAAGAATTCCACTTTGGCTGGTTTAATATTAAAACCGCTTAATGATTTTAACATCACATCATAAATAAGATATCCATATGAATTATCTGGCAATAAGAATCCTATTTTTTTATTTCCTGTTTCTAATAGAAAATTTAATATTGACTTAGTTTGTTGCTGAGGATCAATGCCAAAAATCCAGACACCCTTTTTTGCTAAATTTGTATTATTACTAAGAGCAAAAAGGTCTACATTCTTTTGTAGGGTATTCCTTTGTATTGATGCCAATGAATTAGAATAAAGGGGACCTATGAAAATTTTGATCTTATTGTCTAAAAGGCTTTTAAAAATTTTTTCTGTAATAACAGGGTCAGCTTTTGTATCCTTTATAATTAAATTAATTCTGCTGCTGTCTGTTTGAAACAATGCTAATTCTAATGCATTTAAAATTGATTTTCCAATTTCCTTATTTTCTCCTGTTAATGGGAGTAATACTCCCACATTAATTTTTTTATTATCTTTTTTTATAGCAACAATATTTTTTTCTATTTCTTGTGTATCTTGTTTTGTTTTTCTTCTTATTAATTTAGACTCAGAAACTTTTTGGGACTGTTGAACTTTTTTATTTACTGAGACTTCCCTACTATTAACAAAATCTTTTTGAGATACAATTTCTGACTTTTTTAATGCTCCCTTGTCATCAACAGTTTCAGTGCTAGTTTTTTTATCTTTCTCTCCTGTTTCTACATCCTTTTTTGCATCTATTTTTCTGAACTCATTATTGTCACTATTAATTTCTGGGGGCTCTTTAGTTATATTAGAAAAAAGCTTTTTTGCCTCATAAAGCATGTCGTCAAAGGCTTCCTTGTCATTAACAGTGCATGAAGTTATGAGAATAGATATTAAAAATATTAAAATCTTCCATTTTGTGTTTTTATTTTTTATTATTAACATAATATTATTATGCTTTTAACAGATTTAACCAATAATAAAAAGATAGAAGTTAAAGGCGGATTATACATAATATCAACTCCTATCGGAAATAGATTTGATATTACATTGAGAGCTATTTATATTTTGGATAAATCATCAGTTCTAATTTGCGAAGATACTAGAACAACAAAAAAATTATTTAAGCTACTGAATTTAAATACTAAAGCTAAAACATGGATACCCTATAACGATCACAATGCTTCATCAAAAATAGATTATATATTAAAAGAGTTAGGAAAAAATAAAGTGGTATCCTTAGTATCAGAAGCAGGGACCCCTTTAATTTCAGACCCTGGATATAAATTATTGCAAGAAGCTATGAGAAATAAAATAAATATTGTTCCAGTACCGGGAGCTAGCGCGATTACTGCAGCACTTACGATTTCTGGAGCAAAGACTGATAACTTTTGCTATTTAGGATTTTTGTCAAGAAACAAGTATGTGGAAACATTGCATAAATATTCCTTATTAAAAACTACATTAGTTATTTTTGAAGCTGCTTCAAGAGTACAGTCATTAATTAAAGATATATTTACGCACTTTAAAAAAGCTAAACTCGTTATAGTTAGAGAGCTGACTAAAGTTCATGAAGAAGTTATACATATTGACATTACTGACTTTGAAAAATATATTAAAAACGATTTTAAATTTAAAGGGGAGATAACTATCATTTTGGAGCTAAATAACTACAAAAATGAAATGGTTTTTTCTGACTCTTATTTACTTAAGCAATTGAAAAAGTTCAAACCTTCTCAAGTTGCTGCAATGCTTGCAAAAAGTTCTAAACAAAACCGCGAAGAAATTTATAAAAGATGTATTGGCTTAGTAAAATAAAATGAAAAAAATCAAATTACTTCTTATCTTATTTACATCAGTCATAACTTTATTGTTTAATGTTTCATGTACTCAGGTCATTATTGGAGGAGCAGCATCTGGAGGAATAATTCTAGTTCAAGAAAGAACCCCGGAGCAAGCTGCTAAAGACATCTTAATTAAGACTAGGCTAGAAGAGGCCTTTTTTTCTGCAAATTATGATGATATTTTTTCTAAAATAAAAGTAATAGTCTTTGAGGGTAAAGTCCTTCTTGTTGGAACAGTTAAAAATAATGAGTCAAAAGAAATTGCTGACTCATTAGCTTGGAAAATATCCAATGTGGAGGAAGTAGCAAACTACATCATTGTTGGCAAAGAAAATGTAATAGACTACCTTAAAGACACTAGAATAAGTCTAGAATTTAAAGCCAAGTTATTAACTGACAGAGACATATCTGAAGTAAATTATTCTAGCACAACTGAAAATCGAGTGCTCTACGTAATAGGCGTATCTCAAAACGAGGAAGAACTAGAAAAAGTGCTCTCACACGGGTCAAGTATTGCAGGAGTAAAAAAGATAGTAAATTTGGTAATAGACAAAAATTCACCTAAAAGAAAAAAGTATTTAAATGAATAAAATTAAAATTGCAGTTCAAATGGATGAGCCTGAAGCTTTAGATAAAGAGGCTGACAGTACTCTAGCAATAATTGAGGAAGCATTAAAACGGAACTTCAAAGTTTACATTTACACTGTAGATGAATTATCATTGAATGATAATATTCCCGTAGCATTTTGCAGGGAAATAATAAACTTTGACCTAAAGAATGAAAAATTTTTAGAATTATCCAATTCCAAGAAAAAGTTATTGTCTTCGTTTAAAGCAGTTTTAGTTAGGCAAGATCCCCCTTACAATATGAAATACCTTACATCTACTTATATATTAGAAAAAATATCATCTAATACAATAATTTTAAATGACCCTTTATCAATAAGAAATTCGCCAGAAAAGCTTCTAGTCACCAACTTTTATAATTTAATGCCACCTACTTTAATTACAAAAAACAAATATGAAATTAGTTGCTTTTTTCAAGAGCATCATAGTTGTATCATTAAGCCTCTTTACGGAAATGGCGGAAAAAGTGTCTTTTATACAACATCTAAAGATCCAAATTTAGATGTCATAATAGAAAAATTTGTTGATGAGAATGAACACTTTATTATTCAAAAATTTGTCAAAAATGTATCCAAAGGAGATAAAAGAATTCTCTTAATAGATGGAGAGCCAGTAGGTGCAATTAATCGTGTTCCCGGGGGAAAAAAAATCAGAGCCAATATTCATATAGGCGGAAAAGCTGAGAAATCTAAAATCACTAGAAATGATCTCAAAATATGTTCTGCAATTAAAAAAACCTTAAAAAGCAGGGGGCTATTCTTTGCAGGAATTGATATTATAGATAATCATTTAACAGAAATTAACGTTACTTCTCCAACATGTATTAGAGAAATAGACTATTTTAACAAAGATAACATAGCTGGGAAATTCTGGGATGTTTTCGAGGATAAATATCTGCACTAATGAAATAATTCAACTATGTGCTGGTCATTTTTCCAGTATCATTGCCACCTAGTAAATGAAAGTGTAAGTGAGGAACTTCTTGTCTTCCATCCACCCCTTGGTTGGTAATTATTCTACATCCGCTATTTTCGATTTTATAAAATTTAATTAAATTTTCAAATGCTAAGAAAATACTTTCTTTTTCTGGAGTAGTAGCGTTTTTTGAAAAGTCGTATATGTCTAAATATTCTTTTTTGGGAATAATAAGTATATGTATTTTTGATTTAGGATAGATATCTTTAAAACAAAAAACAAACTCATTTTCATATACTTTCTCCGCTGAAGCCTCGCCTCTTAAAATCTTGGCGAATATATTGTTCTTATCATATTTCATAATTACTCTTTTTTTCTTCTTTCTAATTCTTCTGCTATTTCTTCTATTTTAATATCTAGTCTGTTCCACATTACTAATAAATGAAAAATCAAGTCAGCGCTTTCATATATGGTTCTTTTTTTGTTTTTTAATGTTGCTTCTATTGAAACTTCAACAGATTCTTCGCCAACCTTTTGAATAACTTTCTTCAGATCGCCCGTTAACAATTTTTCTGTGTAGCTGAAATTTTTATTTTTCGATTTTTTTTCATGTAAAACTTTCTCAAGGTAATCTAAAACATCACCTAAATTATATTTTTTTTTATAGCTCATTATTTAAATCCTAACTGGTAAGCCTGCATTTTTTAAGTTTTTTTTAACATCTCTGATACTTAATTTTCCAAAGTGAAAAACAGATGCGGCTAAGAGACCTGAGGCACCTCCTTTTTGGAAGCCTGCTATAAAGTCTTTTACACTACCTACTCCACCAGAAGCTATTATCGGAACCGAGACTTTAGAACTTACTTTTTTAGTTAAATCTAAATCAAAGCCCTTTTTTGTTCCATCTCTATCCATTGAGGTAACTAATAATTCTCCTGCACCACAACTTACTGCTTTTTTTGCCCATTCAATTGCATCAATATTTGTTGGCTTTCTTCCTCCATGAGAAAATACCTCATATCCACTTTTAATTCTACTTTTTTTAGTGGCCTTTGCATCTATAGCCACAACTATGCATTGAGTTCCAAAGTTGTTGGCACCTTGTCTAATGAGGTTAGGATTTTTTATAGCAGCGGAATTAATAGAGACTTTATCTGCACCTGCAAAAAGCAAACTTCGAATATCCTCGACTTTTCTTACTCCACCTCCTACTGTTAATGGCATGAAGCAATTATTAGCTGTTTTATTTACTATATCTAGCAGAAGTCCCCTGTTTTCAATACTTGCAGTTATATCTAAAAAACAAAGCTCATCTGCCCCTTGCTGATCATAAACTTTAGCCTGTTCTACTGGGTCTCCAGCATCAATTAAATCGATAAAATTAATTCCTTTTACTACTCTTCCATCTTTAACATCTAAACATGGTATTATTCTTAATTTCAACATTACTAAGCCAAACCAAAAACTTTCTTAAGGTCTATTTTTTTTTCATAAATCGCTTTACCAATAATTGTTCCATAAACTTTTGACTGCTTTAATTTAATAATGTCATCAAATGAAGATATGCCCCCAGAAGCAATTAGAGGAACCTTTATAAGGTTTTTATAATAAATAATTTGTCTTAGATTAGGCCCTTTTAGTAAGCCATCTTTACTGATATCCGTATAAATAATGCTTGCTACTCCCAAATCAGAAAACTTTTGGAAAAAGTAATCCGCCTCCTTATGAGCGACTACCTCTGTCCAACCTTTTATTGCTACTTTTTCTTTTAATAAGTCTAATCCAACAGATATTCTATCAGGAAAATACTTTACCGCATCTGATATAAATCTCTCATTTTTTATTGCAGCTGTTCCTATAATTACACGGGAAACTCCTAAATTGATCCAATCTTCTATATTCTTAAGGGTTCTTATTCCACCTCCCAATTGAATCTTACAATTAGTGCTCTGTAAAACTTCCTTTATAGCTTTTTTATTTTCATTTTTACCAGATAACGCGCCATCTAGATCTACTATATGTATCCATTTAGCCCCGTAGCTTTCAAATTTATTAACCTGTAGTTCTGGATTATTAGAATAAATGGTTTTTCTTTCAAAGTTTCCTTTTATTAACCTTACTACCTTGCCAGCAGAAAGATCTATTGCAGGATAAATAATCATCCCGCACCTAAGTATTTATAAAAATATTTTCCAGAAACCATTTCTTGATTAGCAAGCTTATGATAAACTGGTAATTGTCCCCACAAACTATATCCCATCTGTTCATAGAGTTTTATTGCTCTTTTTTGAGTTTCTCTGACATCTAATAGAATGTAAGAAAATTTTTTCAGCAAACACTCTTTTTCAGCTTCTTCGATTAAGAGTCTGGCTAATCCGTGGCCTCTTGCCCAAGTTGCAACAAAATGATTTTCTATGAAAACTCTAAATATTGATGCTTCATTAGTTGAAGAAAAGGTAACTACTTGCAAGGAGCCAGCTATCAAGCCTTTATATCGTCCTAAAAACAACCATCTGTTGGGAACTAAGAGAACCCCCTTCCAATAATCCTTTACTTTATATTTAGGTGGCGTACTTATCCAACCAAACCCAATTCCCTCTTTAATTGCATCCATTGTTGCTTCAGTCAATTCTTCCAGTTCTCCCTTTTTAAAAGAAACTGTTTTTTCTACTGTAATCACGCAGGCGTCCAATTCAAAAAATCATTTATTAGTTTTTTACCTTGATCTTGACTTTTTTCCGGATGAAATTGAACACCTAAAATATTTTCTTTGCATACTGCGGCAACTACTTCTTTGCCGTAATCAACTGTGGCAATAATATCGTTTTTATTATTACAAATCATTTCATAACTATGTACAAAATAAAAATCACCTTTAATCAAAGAGTTGAAAGCTTTCTTATAAAAATTATTAATAAGCTTAATATTATTCCAACCCATGTGGGGAACTTTTAAAGAATGATCTTTATGAGAGATTTTTATTACTTGACTATCGAAAAAACCTAAGCCATCTGTTTCAACACGCTCAAAACTTTTTTTAGCCATTAACTGCATACCAATACATATTCCTAGAAAAGGTTTTTTTTTCTTTAGTACAACCTCATATAAAGCCTCCAGCATACCATCAATTTTCAATAGTTCTTCCTTACAATTTGAAAAATCTCCTACACCAGGCAAGATTATTTTGTCTGCGTTCTTTATCTTTTGAGGGTCTTCACTAATTATAATATTAACTTTTTTTTTTCTTTCTTTTGCAACATTTAAAAAGGAATTATACAAAGAAGCTAAATTTCCAGAGTTATAATTGACAATTATTACATTCATTTTTCGCCATCATTTATAAGTTTTCCTTTAGTTGAGGGAACTTTATCTTTTAACTTCTCTGATACTTTTATTGCGCTTTTAATTGATAAGGCCAAGGATTTAAAACATGACTCAATAATGTGATGATTATTGACTCCATATATGTTCTCCAAATGTAAATTAGCTCCCACAGATTGAGAAAATGCTTGAAAAAATTCTTTGAATAATTCTAAATCCATATCGCCCAATTTTGTTTGTGTAAAAAAAACTTTCCAAACCAGATAAGGTCTTCCTGAAAGGTCTATAACTGCCCTTGTTAATGTTTCATCCATAGGAGCATATGCGCTTGCAAATCTGTTAATTCCTTTTCTTTCTGCTAATGCCTCCGATATTGCTTTTCCAATAACATAGCCTATATCCTCTGTTGTGTGATGTGCATCAATATGTAAATCTCCTTTTGCCTTAAGAAAAATATTTATACAACTATGTTTCGATAGTTGCTCTATCATATGATCAAGAAAACCTATGCCCGTAGAAATTCTGTACTCTCCTGTTCCATCAAGATTTAATTTACACTCTATCTCTGTTTCTTTAGTTTTTCTTCTAATATTAGCAATTCTACTCATTATTATTATCCTTTTTTCTTAACAAAACATACCTTGCTCCATCTCCTCCGTCTCTTTGGATAGCGAAACTGTGTGCTAAAACAAGAGAAAAATATTTATTTTCATTGAGCCATCTTGGAACAAGCTCTCTTAAAACACTTTTAGAACCTAACATAGATTTTTTCTTTCCTGTGACTATTAAAATACATCTCTTTTCTTCGTAAATGCAAGTTTTAATGAAATCTTCTAAAGTTTTTTCGGCATCTACTCTATTATATCCATGAAGATCTAAAAAAGCTTCTGGCCTTATTAATCCTCTTTCAAATTTGGATTTCATTCTTTTATTGACTTGTAGTTTCTGATTATTAGAGTTTTCTCTTTTAATTTTATTTTTGTATTTATCTTTATCGTTAATGATAACCTCTTTTTTAATATTGTGAGTTTTTTCTAACTTATTTTGATTATTTTCTAGTGTTTTATCTGAAAGGTAATCATTAATTTTTATGTCATCTTTAGTGACTTCCTTCCAAAGCTTTAATTCATTTTTATAAAGTTTTCTGTTCATAACACTACACGATGTTCTTTGTGCTCAAGTTATTAATATTAGTTTCTCCGCACAGGGCTAAAGTTATATCCATTTCTTTTTTAAAGATATTTACCATGGCTTTTACCCCTTCAAATCCCATTGCACTCAAGCCATATAAATATGGCCTTCCTACAAATATTGCTTTAGCACCAAGAGCTTTGGCTTTTACCAAATCTGTTCCACTTCTAACTCCGCCATCCAAGTAAACTTCTAGTTTGGAGCCACATATTTTGGTTATCTTTTCCAAGGCTAAAATTGATGAAAGTGTGCCATCTAGTTGTCTTCCACCATGATTGGAAACAATTATGCCTTCAACCCCTAAGTTTAACGCTATTTGGGCATCCTCTACATCCATAATACCTTTTAAAATAGTAATGCCCCCCCACTCTTTTTTAAGCCACTTAATGTAATCCCAGGTGAGTTCTTGGTCAAACTGTTCATTGGTCCAAGATACTATTGAGGCCAGGTTTGTTACGCCTTTAGCGTGTCCTAAAATATTTCCAAAAGTTCTATTTTTTGTTCGAAGCATTTTAAGGCACCATTCTGGCTTTTGAATTAATTGTATAAATTGCTTAATTCCAAGCTTAGGAGGAGCAGATAAACCATTTCTAATGTCATTGTGCCTTTGTGCTAAAATAGGAAGATCCATAGTTATTACCAATGCCTGACATTTTGCTGCTTTTGCTCTTTTAATAACATTTTTTACAAATTCTTTATCCTTCATTACATATAATTGAAACCAAAAGTTATTTTTTGAATGCATGGCAACCTGCTCAATGGAACAGATGCTCATAGTGGAAAGAACATATGGGATGTTCATTTGGCTAGCAACTTTTGCAACAACTACCTCTCCATCTGGATACATCATGCCGCCCATACCTACCGGTGCTAACCCTAATGGTAGATCATAACTTCTGCCCAAAATTGTAGTTTTAAGATTTCTATTTTTAATGTTTATGCCAACTCTCTGTTTAAGTTTGATTTTTCTAAAATCGTTCTCATTATCTTCATAAGTTTTTCCAGAATATGCCCCTGTATCAATGTAATCGTAAAACATTTTGGGTAGTTTTTTTTTAGATAACTTCTTAAGATCGTTTATTTCTAAAATTTTTTTCAAGACCTCTCCCTTTTATTTAATTTTTGGAATTAATTTTCTTACTAATATCTTTTTATTTAGCTTAGCAGCTTTTTCTTCAGCTAATAATCCATATCCAGCAAATAAATCAAGTCTATTATATCCCTTAATAGCAGCTCCCTCATCATGGGCGACTCCTATAAATAAATCTTTTTTTTTATCTACACTTTGTATCATAATTGCTTCTCCGCTTTTAATAAATCTTTTATCTACTGCTAAACTAATATCAGGAACCAACTCTAGGCCACTACTACCTTTAATATTTCCTGAATATTCTTCGAAATATATATATCTTTCATTCATATTCATATATTTTCTGGACAAATCTTTGTTTTTGTAAAGCCAATTCTTGATTTTATACATATCTATATTTTTTTTTTCCATATGACCATATTGTATTAAAATTTTTCCCAATGAAGTATACTTTTTATTATTGCTTCCGGCAAACCTAACTTTTATGGTTTTCTGGTTTTCTAGCTTTAATCTGCCAGATCCCTGAATTTGAAGAAAAAAAGCTTCAATCTCATTTTCTACCCAAGCTATTTCTAAATTATAATTTTTTAGATGCCCTTTATTTATTTTCTTTCTAGTAACTTCAGCATCTATAATATTAGATATGGTTGAGGGGTGTTTGTATATAGGATATGTTCCTTTTTTTGGAAAACTAAAAGCGTTAATAACAGGCTCATAATATCCTGTAAGAACTCCCTCAGTAGTAAATATATTTCTTTTTATATCGACAATCTCAAAGTTGTGAAAAAAGTCCTCTTTAAATTTTTTATAATCCATCTTTTTATAATTTTCACAAATTTTCCTATAGGGATGTGCTAATCCCTTTGTTTTAAAAGTAAAACAGTCTCTAAATATAGTTTTAATAGATAAATTTAAACTTTCTGTCGGTATTTTTTTTAACTCGTTGGTTTTATTTTCTAAGAGTAATTTTTTTTCTTTAATGTTACAATTAGTTAAAAAAAAAGATTAAAATTATGTAGATAATTTTGTTCATTCTTTGGTCACTTCTACTAAGACCCAGTTTGGGTTTGTGCTTCCTAGAGTTTTTTCAAATGTCCAAATATCTTGTATATTTAAAGTCTCTGATTTTTTTTTAACGAGATTTTTTTGAGTAGACTCAAATAATACTTTTATTCTAGCTATATTCTTTGCAACCTCAATATTTAGAATAGACGCTTTCAATTCTGTAATTTGAAATGAGTCATACTCAATATTATGTGCTTGTATTTGTTCTCGAAAAAATTTAAGTACTTTAGAGCTCAGCAATTGATCTGCTGCGTCAATATTATTTTCCTTATATGAAGATACAATAATTTCGAATGCTTTTTTTGCTCCTATTAAGAAAGTCTCTTCACTAAAATTTTCTTCAATCTCTATTATACTATTTTCACTTTTATCAATATTATTTTTTATAGTCTTATTATGATCTACTCTGTTACCAACTTTAGTATCGGAATCATCATTTCTTTCGATTCGAGTTTTTTTTCCTAAAAGTTTGTATAAATTAGCTCCCAAAACTCCAGCAATAATAGCAAATATAATTATATCAATGTACAGAATTCACCTCTTATATATATATCTATAATTTTTTTATTTAATAAAGTAAATATAATTATTTTTAATTTTAATTACCAAGAATTATTTTTAATTTTTTCAATTAGCTTTTCGTGAGATTGGGCTTCATCTTGATTTGGATCTACCACCCTCTTACAATAAGAAATATTATTCTTAATTTCAAAATGATTTATTGAACTTTTGTTCTGAAAATTTAGATTTATTCCCTGCTGTCGTCCTCCATTCATTTCAAGAAATACATCAGCCAAAAGTTCTGCATCTAATAGCGCTCCGTGTTTTTGCCTTTTGGTAATATCAATATTGTATCTTCTACAAAGGGCATCGAGGTTATTGGCTGCTCCTGGAAAAGTTTTCTTAGCAAGCGTTAAAGTATCCAAAACTTTAAAGTTTTCCAAATTTCTCTTTTTAATAATTTCTAACTCGTAGTTTAAAAACCCAAGATCAAACTTAGCATTATGTATTACAAGCTCTCCATTATCTATAAACTCTAGAAACTCGTCTGCTATTTCGTAGAAAACAGGTTTATTGGATAAAAAATCATTCGTTAATCCGTGAATTTTTAAAGCCTCCTCTGGCATGTTTCGTTCAGGATTAATATATTGTTGAAATGATTTTCCTGTAGGATAATTATTTTCTAATTCAATGCAGCCTATCTCAACTATCTTGTGTCCTAACTTTGGATCTAGGCCTGTTGTTTCTATATCTAATGCTATTCTTTTCAATTATTAAAATCCATCAAAATTTTATTTGCTGATCTCTTTCTTAAATTATTACTTTTCTTAAGAATATTATAGATTTTATTATATACAATTCTTTTTCCTCTATCTGAATAAATTATATTATTTGCAAGCTTTATTTTTTTTTTATCATCCATTTGCAATAACTTAGTTTGTGTAAACCTTATTTCATCCCACCCATTTCTTTTTAAAACTCTTGCCATCTGTATTTTTTCAGCACAAGTCATAACTATAATTTTATCATACTTTTTAATATTGTCTTTTTCAAACAATAACGGAACATCAAATACTACAAATTTACTTTTATTTCTGAATTGTTTTCTTATCCACTTATATTTTCTTTCTTTAAGAAATTTATAAATAATGTTTTCGAGTATCAATAACTTATTTTTGTCCTGAAAAACTATTTTTGTTAGCTCTTCTTTGATTAACTTATTTTTCTTAAACGCCTTAGGAAAGTTTTGCATGATTATACCTAATACTTTTTTTTTTTTGTATAATAAGCTTACTTCATGGTCGCTATCAAAAACTGGAACCCTCTGCTTTTTGAAGAAGTTGCTAGCAAAAGATTTCCCAGTGCCAACAGAGCCTGTTATTCCTAAAATTATCATGTTGTAATAATTTCACTTTTTAACTTTCTTATCAATAAGCTATTAACTTTTGGTACAATATTAAACCATATTTGGAAACTGTTTTGAGCTTGACCTATGAACATAGCAAGCCCCGTAACATACTCCAGATTATTTTTTTCTGCCTCTAGAATTAGAGACGTTTTTAAAGGATTATAAACAATATCATAAACTTTTGTATCTTTTTCAACATCTTTTAAAGATAATAATAGATTGGGATACCCTATCATTCCTAAACTGGATGTATTAACTATTAAACCAGAAGTATTTATGGCTTCCATTTTCATCCAGTTCTTTATACTTACTTCTTTATATTTTTCTTCTAAAGCTTCAGCTCTTTTTCTCGTTCTATTCATAACAAATATTTCTTTAAAACCTCTTGAAATTAAGCTATAAATAATTGCCTCGCTTGCGCCACCGGCACCAATTATAAGAGCTGGCTTTTTGATATTTAACTTTCTAAAATATTTTAGTCCTGTTATAAAGCCGCTCACATCAGTATTGTATCCCTCTAAAATTCCATCATTATTTTTTACTGTATTTACAGCTTGAAGTACACTGGAAGTTTTGTCTAACTTATCAAGATATTGAATAATTTCTTTTTTAAATGGGATTGTTACATTAAAACCCTTTATCTGAAATTCTTTTAATGACATACCTAAATCATTAATATCATTTATTTGAAATTTTCGGTAATTATACTTTAGACAATTTTGTTTAAGCCAATAATTGTGCAAACTTGGAGATAAAGACTGTTTTAATGGATTTCCTACAATTCCTAAAGTATTATAGAGCTTATTATTCATTAAGTAATTCTCTTTTTCTAAAAATTTTTAAATATTCTAAAGCAGTGGCAGCTATCTCTTCTATTGATTTTTTTGTTACATCTATTGTAGACCATTTATTTTTGGAACATATGATTTTTGCTTCTGTGATTTCTTTTTTTAATACTTCTATGTTTATGTAATTGGTTAATTTATTTTCTTTCAGAGATTGTAGCCTAGATGTTCTGATTTGTTGTAGTCTTTCTGGGCTAGCAAACAGTCCTATCACTAATGTTTTTTTATTAATTCTTGAGAAATTAATTGTTTGTCCTTGTACATAAGGGATATTAGCTACTTTATATCCTTTATTAGCTAAGTATATTGATGTCGGTGTCTTTGATGTTCTTGATACACCAAAAAAAATAATATCTGCTTTACCTAGGTCATTTCTTCCTTGCCCATCATCGTTTGCAATTGCATATTGTAAGGATTCTATTCTATCAAAATAATCTTGAGATAGTGAATGCTGTTTACCTGGAACTTGTTCTGTAGCTGGTTGTATTTCATAAAAATTTTTAATCTTGTTTAAGGTGTTATCTAATACATTATGGGCGATGACTTTTATATTTTGGCATTCTGCGATTAAATAATTCTCTAACTCTGTGTTGATCATTGTATACAAAACTATGCCTTTTTTATCTTTTAATACATTAATAATATTATCTATTTGTTTTTCTGTTCTTATTAAAGCCCATTTATTTTCTAAAAAGTTTATATTTTCAAATCTTGCATAAATCGATCTAGCTACAGTAGAAACTGTTTCTCCTGTAGAGTCAGATATTAAATAAATGTGTTGATTAATTGTGGACATTTTTTAGCAACTATAAGTAATGTAGTTTTTTCAACCTTTTCAAAGAAAATTATATATTTATTCATATTTTTAATCTATTTTTAATGACTTATTATATAATGTGTATAAATATGTTAAGTCTAAAATATTTTTCTGTTTTCTTACGGTTTTTAATGTTTATTTTTTTATATTTCTGTTAATAACTCTGTTGATTAAATTTAATCCTTGTTATTATGTTCATTACTACTACTACTAAATAATATATATATATTTATGAATACTGTAAAAAACATATTTAATTTTAATAATATACCTATCTGGTTCATGAGACAAGCTGGTAGATATATGTACGAATATAATAACATTAAAAAGAAGTTTAATAGCTTTTTCAGCATGTGTAAAAATGTAGATGCGGTTACAGAAATAACTTTGCTTCCTATTAAAAAATTTAACTTTGATGCTGCTATTATATTTTCAGACATATTAATAGTTCTAGAATGTTTAAACATGAAAGTAAATTTCATAAAAGGAAAAGGACCAGAAGTAGTTAATACCGAAATGTATAATATCTTTAAAAACAGCAAATATAATGGAGATTTTGAAAAGCTAAATCCAGTATACGAAAGTATTAGAAGCGTTAAAAGGGAACTTAATTCCTTAAATAAACCTCTAATAGGTTTTTCGGGCGCTCCTTGGACAATAGCGGCTTATATGTTAGAAGGAAATTTAACAAAGGATTTGTCAGTTGCAAAAACTATAGCGTATAAAAATCCAGATTTTATGAGCAACGTTACTTATATTTTATCTGATATAATTATAAAACATATTATTCGACAAATTGAAAGCGGAGTAGATATGATACAGATATTTGATACTCATTCAAATATTTTAGATTATTATTCAAAAGAAAAATATTCTATAGATCCAGTGAAAAAAATCTGCAAGAAGGTAAAAGAAAATTATCCAGATATTCCAATTTCTTATTTTTCTAAAGATACTAACTACAATTTAGGAGGGCTCTATAAATATATAGACATAGTAAGTTTTAGTTCCTCGGTAAGAATGAAAGACTACACGGAGTTAGTTCCAAATAACATTGTTTTTCAGGGAAACCTGGATCCAATCAAGTTGATTGCAGGAGGCAAAGAAATGAAAGACAGTGTTATAAATATTTTACAGGAAATGAACGATAAAGAATTTATTTTCAATTTAGGGCATGGGATTTTACCGCAAACTCCAAGAGAAAATGTAGAGGCATGTATAGATCTAGTAAAAAGCTTTAAAAATTAGGTTTATATACAACCAGAAAAACAACAGCTATTAATATTATGGTTGGAAACTCATTAATAATTCTGAAATAACGAGAATTTTTATGATTATTTTTATTAGAAAAATTTTTTCTACATACAGATAAAAATCCATGGAACCCAGATAATAGGAAGACTAAGATCAATTTTATTATAAACCATAACGAATGTATTAAAGAATCATCATATAGTGTAAGTAAGAGTCCAAATATCCAAGTAGCAACCATGGCAGGGTTCATAATAAATTTTAATAATCTGTACTCCATGAGACAGAATCTCTCATAAATGTAACTATCTCTTTTTTCTTCGCTATGATAAACAAATAATCTGGGAAGATATAATAATCCAGCCATCCATGCCACGAAAGAAATTATGTGAAGTGATTTTATAAATAAATACATATAAATTTATAGATATTTCTTAACCAGAGTGTACAACAAATTAATGTGATCAGTATTGTCATTCAAGCAAGGCACATATTTAAATTTGAGACCACCACTTTCAAAAAACAAATCTTTTGCTTCAATCTCAATTTCTTCAAGTGTCTCAATGCAATCTGATGCGAAGCCAGGACAAAGAACTAAAACTTTTTTTATTCCTTTAGCAGGAAGGGCTTTCAGAGTAATATCAGTATAAGGCTTTAACCATTGTTGAGGACCAAAACGAGATTGAAAAGTAGTCATAAATGGAATTTTTATTTTCATAGCTTCTTTAAGTAATCTTGTAGTCTTGTGACAGTAGCAGTGATATGGATCTCCTGCTTCAAAATATTTTTCAGGTATTCCATGATAAGAAGTAATTATTACATCCGGCTTAAAAGTGATTTTTCTAAGGACCGTTCTTAAACTATTAGCTAGAGCTTTAATGTAATTTGGATCTGATTCATAGTGGTGTACAATTTTCACATTAGGTTGCCAGCGCATTTTCAAAAGTGTTCGAAATACTTCATCACAAACGGAGGCAGTCGTTGGCGCCGCATACTGTGGATACAAAGGAAGAATTATTATATCATCACATCCCAAATTTTTTAGGTGATTAATTTTTTCCTGTATACTAGGCTTTCCGTATCGCATTGCATACTCTACTATAATATTAGGGTTCTTAAATTTTTTTTGTAACTTCTCTTTTTGGGTCTCCGTATAATATTTCAAGGGAGACATGTCTATATCCTGGAGCCATATCTTCTTGTAGTTTTTCGCTGTTTTGTGAGGCCTTAAATTTAATATTATAAAATTAAGAACAAAAAACCATAGAACTCTATTGGCTTCAATAACTCTTTTGTCACTCAAAAATTCCTTCAAATAGGATCTGATATGAATCCATTTACAGCTTTCAGGGGTTCCTAGATTAATAATCAGTATGCCAGTATTCCCGTAAGATACTTTAGGATGCTCAGGACTTATTTTTTTTAAATTTTGCATATATTAATATTTAATAAATTTATTTATTAGTAAAGTTTTAACTTTATTGACTTTAAAAAATTTTTATATTAACTTAATTTTATCTTTTTTCATCTTTCTTATTTACCATGCATTTACAACAACTTAAAAAAAAAAAGACTCATGAACTTTTAGAACTTGCGTCTGAACATGAAATAGAGAACGCAGCCAATATGCGGAGACAGGATATTATGTTTAGTATACTGAAATCTGTCGCTGACAAAGGATCTTCTATACATGGAGACGGTGTTATTGATATTCTACAGGATGGATTTGGTTTTCTAAGAGCTCCTGAGTCAAATTACCTCCCAGGCCCGGATGACATTTATGTAAGCCCTAACCAAATTAGAAAATTTGGGCTTAGAAATGGGGACACCGTGGAGGGAGAAATAAGGCAGCCTAAAGATAGTGAAAGATACTTTGCTTTAATTAAGGTTAATAAAATTAATTTTGAAGCTCCTGAAAAAATAAGAACAAAAAGCAACTTTGATAACTTAACACCGCTATATCCTGAAACAAGGATAGAATTAGAAGTTGACTCATCAGATCCAGACCTAAAAAAAATTAATATGTCTCCCAGAATAATGGAATTAGTATCTCCAATTGGAAAAGGCCAAAGAGCGCTTATAGTATCACCACCTAGAACAGGAAAAACAGTTCTTTTGCAAAGTATTGCTCACTCAATAGAAAATAACCATGAAGAGGTGTATCTCATAGTTCTTCTTATAGATGAAAGGCCAGAAGAGGTTACAGATATGCAAAGAACGGTGAAAGGAGAAGTAGTTTCCTCAACCTTTGATGAGCCTGCAAGCAGGCATGTACAAGTAGCAGAAATGGTAATACAAAAAGCTAAAAGATTGGTTGAAAGCGGTAGGGATGTAGTAATTTTATTAGACTCTATTACTAGATTAGCCAGAGCGTACAATACAGTTGTACCCTCTTCTGGAAAAGTATTAACTGGAGGCGTAGACGCAAATGCTTTACAGCGACCAAAAAGGTTCTTTGGTGCGGCCAGAAACATAGAAGAAGGCGGTAGCTTAACTATTATAGCAACAGCATTGATAGAAACTGGATCAAGAATGGATGAGGTAATCTTTGAGGAATTTAAAGGAACTGGTAATGCAGAAATTGTTTTGGATAGAAAATTAGCGGATAAAAGGACATTTCCTGCAATAGACATAGCTAAGTCAGGCACTAGAAAAGAGGAGCTCCTGGTAGATAAGGGAGTATTATCAAAAATGTGGGTGCTTAGGAAAATTCTATCTCCAATGGGAACAACTGATGCTATGGAATTTCTCTTAGAAAAATTAAAATCTTCGAAAAATAATAATGATTTTTTCGATGCGATGAATCAATAGTTATTTTTTAAAACTATAGAACCTTTAGTTTTCCTATTTTCTAAGGCATTATGAACCTCTACAACGTCTGATAAAAGATATTCTTTGCCAATATTTCCTCTAATTAATCCCAACTTTAACATTTCAAAAACTCTATTAGCGCTTTTTTTCATATCATGCTCGGCTGCATTATATGTCATTAAAGTTGGTCTTGTTAAAAAAAGACTCCCTTTGCTAGCTAGTAAAGATGGGTCAATAGCTGGAGCGTTTCCAGAGGAATTTCCAAATATAACTAGCATTCCTAATGGACATAAACACTCTAGGCTTTCTAATGCCGTATCCTTGCCTACGCCGTCATAAACCACATTTACGCCAAAACCGTTGGTAATTTCTAATACTTCTTCTTTGAATGTTTTTTTATTATATAAAATTACATAGTCACATCCATTTTTCTTAGCGATTTCAATTTTTTCAGAACTTCCTACTGTACCAATTATTTTTGCTCCCTTACTTTTAATCCACTGAGATGCTATTTGCCCAACTCCACCAGCAGCAGCATGCAGTAGTACAGTGTGATTACTATTTATAGGAAAAGTTCTTTCTGTCAGATATTCTACAGTCATTCCTTTAAGCATGATAGCAGCAGCAGTTTTTTGATCAATATAATCAGGTATTTTGATTAAATTTTTTTTAGGAATATTTCTAAAATCAGAATAACTTCCAGGAGGACCAAGTGCGTATATTACTTTATCGCCCTCCTTTAGCTCTGTATCACTTCCAGGATCTGTGATTACTCCAGCTCCTTCCATCCCTATTGTAGCTGGCAGTGGTAAAGGATAAAGCCCAGACCGATGATATGTATCAATATAATTGATCCCTATGTAAGAGTGCTTTATTGTTACGAAGCCATTCTTAGGCGCAGATATTTCTAAGTCTGTCCACTGCATATTCTCTGCTGGGCCTGGCTGATGAATTATTATAGTCTTGGAAAGCATAAATTAGTATATTATAGAAATCCTAAAATTTAAATACATTTACTTTTATAAAAAATAAAAAAATTGTCTCAAAACCATAGAACAGAATTGTTTTTTTTGCTATTAATATAATATTGGAACTCTATGTCATTATTTTATAAACAACACATTTTTTTTTGCACCAACATAAGGCAGGATAAGAACAAACGTTCTTGTGGAAGTAAAGAGGTTATTGAACTAAGAAACTATATGAAAGAAAAAATAAAGGAGAGCGGTATCAGGGGTATAAGAGTAAATAATGCTGGTTGTTTAAATAGATGTAAGAAAGGACCTTTAATGGTAATATATCCAGAGGGTGTTTGGATGAAAGTAACAAATAAAAAAGATATAGATCTAATCATAGAAAAATTTATCAAAAATAAAAAACCAATAAAGAATCTTTTAATAAAAAGTTAAAATGTATGATACAATTTTTTCTCCAATAACCTTAACGGGCCCATCTGCCATATCTGTTTTTAGAGTTTCTGGTGAAAATAGTGGTGTAATATTAAAGCTTTTAACAAAAAGTAAGGATTTACCAGAAGAAAGAAAGCAAATACTTAAAAAAATTTATAACCCAGCTTTTCAGGAAGAAATTTTAGATGTTTGTTTAATTTGTTGGATGCCAAAACCAAATAGCTTTACTGGAGAAGACTCTTTCGAGATCTCGTGTCATGGGGGAGACTCAACAAGTTTTGCCTTTATTGAAGCCCTTTCTAAAATAGAAGGATTAAGATTTGCTGATGCAGGGGAGTTCTCACAAAGAGCACTGATAAATGGTAAAATAGATTTAGTGGAAGCAGAGGCAATAAATGATATAATTTTAGCAGAAACAGAAAAACAAAGATTATTATCCATTAAACAGTTAAGCAAAGGGCTTTCTATTCCTATAAATTTTTGGAGGAAAGAGATGATTAATGTTCTTTCAAAAGTAGAGGCAACTATTGACTTCTCTGATGAAGAAAGCATCCCAGATAAAGTCTATTTCAAAGAAGACTTAGAAAAATTAATATTTCAAATAAAAGAAGTATTAAATGAGGGGAATAAGGTTGATTTAATTTCCAATGGCACAAAGGTAGCATTAACAGGCGCACCTAATACAGGAAAGTCAAGTCTATTTAATTACATAATTAAAACTCAAAAGTCTATCGTTACTAACCTTCCTGGAACTACAAGAGATGTTGTAGAAAAAAAAGTAAATTATAAAGGATATCAAATAATTTTTTCTGATACTGCAGGAATAAGAAAAACAAAAGATTTGGTAGAAAAAGAAGGCATTAAAAAAGCAATAAAAGAAATTGAAGCTGCAGATATTGTCTTAAATATTTATGACGTAACAGAATTGGAAAAAAAAGATAGATCCAGCTTTTGGAACATTTACAACAAAATCGACAAAACAAAAGACACCACATTGAAAGAGCAGTTGGCAGGAAAAAATTCATTTTTTGTATCTGCAAAAACCGGAGAAGGAGTGGGGCAGCTAATAGAAGCGATTTATGAAAATATTTTAATTAGAACAAAAGAGGGAGGCAAAGAAGGCTACTTTTATTCAAATAAAAGACAGAGAAATAACTTAGAAAATGTAATCGTTGAATTAAAGAGTGCTATTAACGAGAACAGCGAAGAAATTATTGCAGAACACTTAAGATCTGCAATATATAATTTAGAAAGAGTATTAGGAAAAGTAGATATTGAAGAGGTATTAGGAAACATTTTTTCGAAATTTTGCATAGGCAAATAATGTTTCACGTGAAACACAAATAATTAAAATAGAAGAGCTTCTTTACAACTTGTATTAATAAGAAGATTTAGGTTCCACGTGAAACATTGTTATTTTTTTCTCTTTTGTGTTAACCTGAAAAGATATTTAAATTGCAAATGAGGCTTATGAAAAAAAATTACGATGTCATTGTAATTGGCGGAGGTCACGCGGGTGTAGAGGCTGCGACAGTTGCTGCTAGAATGGGGGCTGAAGTGGCTTTGATTACCGGAGATTCGTCAAAGATAGGAGAAATGTCATGCAACCCTGCTATTGGAGGTATTGGAAAAGGTCATATTGTCAAAGAAATTGATGCGATGGGTGGGGAAATGCCAATAGCTGCAGATAAGTCTAGTATTCAATATAAAGTTTTGAATAGTAGCAAGGGTCCTGCTGTTAGGGGGCCAAGGTGTCAAGCTGACAGATATCTATATAAGAATGCAATTAATCAGGCTTTGAATAGATATTCGAGAATGACAATATTTTCATCAATGGTAAGCGGATTAATTATAGAAAAAAATAAAGTTGAAGGAGTAGTTTTGCAAAGAAAAAAGAAGCTATACGCTGGATCCGTGATATTAACTACAGGAACTTTTTTAAACGGTGTAATTTATATGGGAGAAAAAAAAATATCTGCAGGAAGAATTAACGAAAAGGCTTCTAATGATTTAGGCGATTTTTTAATTTCTCTAAATCTTCCCATGGCGCGACTCAAGACAGGAACGCCTCCAAGAATACTAAAAAAATCTATTAATTATAATTTATTAAATAAGGATTTTGGTGATAAAAATCCTGATTACTTTTCAATGAAAACTGATCAAACTTATAACAATCAAATTCCCTGCCACGTTACTTGGACTAATAAAAGCACTCACAGACTTATTAAAGAATCGTTAGAAAAAAGTCCCTTATTCAATGGGGCAATCTCTTCTAGAGGTCCTCGTTATTGTCCTTCTATTGAAGATAAGGTGTTAAGATTTGCTGAAAAAGACAAGCACAGAATTATGCTAGAACCAGAAGGGTTGAATAGTGAAGTGATTTATCCAAATGGAATATCTACAAGTCTTTCTTCGGAAAAGCAAAGTAAGATGTTAAAAACTATAAAAGGGCTAGAAGATTCTAAAATTATTCAAGCTGGTTATGCAATAGAGTATGATCACATAGACCCTAGATCTTTAAAACATACATTAGAAAGTAAATATATTAAAAGTTTGTTTTTTGCAGGTCAGATCAATGGTACTACAGGGTACGAAGAGGCAGCAGGCCAGGGCTTGTTAGCTGGTGCTAATGCAGTTTTAAATTTGAGTAAAAAAAACCTTATTTTATCAAGGGCAGAGAGTTATATCGGGGTTATGGTCGATGATTTGGTTACAAGAGGAGCTCCTGAACCATATAGAATGTTTACCTCTAGAGCAGAATATAGGCTTTATTTAAGGGCAGACAACGCAGATCTAAGATTATCTGACAAAGCAATTGAGCTTAATATACTTGATGATAACAGAAAAAGGATATATGCAAATTACAAATCACAACTTGATTTTTATAGAAAATATTTGTCAAAGATTGAGGTAGGAACTAATGAAGCAAACAATCTTGAAATTAAGCTTTCAAGAGATGGTAAAAAAAGAAAGCTATATGATTTGATAGGTTTTGAGAGAATTGATATAGCAAAACTAGAAAAATTCTATCCAAAAATCGTAAATATAGATACTAAGGTTTTAGATCAATTAATTATAGAGTCTAGATACAATGTTCATATAAAAAAGCAATCAGAAAGCATAAAAGCTTACAAAAAAGATTTAAAAATAAAAATACCTAATAAAATTAACTATAAAGAAATCGGAGGCCTTTCTAAAGAATGTTGTATTGCTTTAGAAAGAGCAAGACCAACTAACTTAGCGTCAGCTTCTAGAATTCCAGGAGTAACTCCAGCAGCTTTAACCTCAGTTTTACTCCACACTAAAAAGGCAAGATTGAAAAGTGCTTAATGCTCTTGAGAAAGCTTACGATGTAAACAAAGAAAGAAAAAAATTACTCGAAAGTTATGTTCGCTTGATAAAAAAATCTCAAGAAAGTTTAAATTTAATAGGAAGAAGTACAATTTCTAATATATGGGAACGCCACATAATTGATTCAATTCAAATATTAAATTATTTACCAAAAGAAAAAAAAAATAGTTTCCTGCTAGATGTGGGAACAGGTGCTGGGCTTCCAGGTATAGTTTTAGCTATTATGGGAAGACATGACGTAATTCTATGTGAAAAAAGTCCAAAGAAATCTTATTTCTTGAAAAAAGTTCGAAAAGAACTTTCCTTAAACTATACTGTTCATAATAGAAGGATTGAAGATATCATTATTAAAAATGTTTTTATCATAGTCTCTAGGGCTTATGCCTCAATCAGTAAACTAATCTTAAGTAACATGCATTTAATTTCAAAAGAAACTATTTTAGTAATACATAAAGGTAAGAAGTATATGGAAGAAATTAAAGACGCAAAAAAAATTTTTTTTTTTAGTTATAAAAAATTTAAAAGTATCACCAGTAATGAAAGTGTAATTCTCAAAATAGAAAATGTTGAGAAGAGATAGAATGAAATCAAGCAAAATAATATCGGTAGTTAATCAGAAAGGTGGAGTTGGGAAAACGACTACTACTATTAATCTAGGCACAGCCTTGGCGGCAATAGAAAAAAAAATACTCTTAATTGATCTAGACCCACAGGGTAATCTCTCAACAGGAATAGGTATTTCAGAAATAGAAAGAGAAATAAGTGTATACGATGTAATCACTAGAGATATCTCGCTTAATAAAACTATATTAACTACAAAAATTCCAAATCTAAAAATTGTGCCTTCTAATCCTAATTTATCAGGTATAGAGTTCGAGTTAGCTGCAGACAACAACAGAGCAGATAAATTAAATAATAAATTCAATGATATAGAAAAAGAATTTGATTTTATTTTTATAGACTGCCCGCCCTCATTGGGTATTTTAACTGTTAATTCTTTAGTAGCATCAAACTCTGTCTTGGTGCCGCTACAATGTGAGTTTTTTGCCTTAGAGGGATTAGCTCAACTCTTGAGAACTATTGAAAAAATAAAGCAAAATTTAAACCCTCACTTATTTTTAGAGGGCGTTATACTCACAATGTTTGATAGCAGAAATAGCTTAAGCGAAGATGTAGTTAATGATGCCAGAGAGCATTTAGGAGAAAAAGTATTTGAAACGATAATTCCTAGAAATGTGAGGCTATCAGAAGCTCCAAGCCACGCTCTTCCTGCTATAATATATGACCAAAGATGCGCAGGTTCTCTAGCTTACATAGATTTAGCTAAAGAATTAATTAGAAGATTAAAAATATGACTAGAGGGAGGTAAATATTACAAAAAAAAGATTAAAAACAGGTTTAAATATATTATTAGGCGATAATAAGTCAAAACAAGATGCTAAAGATAGTGTAAATAAAGTCTCTTTAGATATTAATTATATAGAGCTAAATCCTAATCAACCTAGAAAAACTTTTGATCAAGAAAAATTATTAGAATTATCTAATTCTATAAAAAGCCTTGGACAAATAGTTCCTATTATTGTCAGAGAAAATAAGAAAAATCAGAACAAATTTACGATTGTAGCAGGTGAAAGACGTTGGAGAGCTGCTAAGATGGCAGGTTTGAAAACTATCGATGCAATTATTAAAAATGAAAGTGATAAATTTTTTAATCTTGCATCAATTATAGAAAATGTTCAAAGAGAAGATTTAAATACAATTGAAGAAGCAGAAGCTTACTATTCTCTTATGAAAGAACATAATTTAACACATGATGAAATTTCTAAATTTACAGGAAAGTCTAGAAGCTATATATCAAATTTTATAAGAATAGTAAGCCTTCCAACAGATATAAAAAAATTATTGGAATTAAAAAAAATAAGTTTCGGGCATGCTAGGGCATTACTTGCCTCAGATAATATAAGAAAGCTAGTTACTACAGTGATACAGAAGAATTTAAATGTTAGACAGACCGAAGAGCTAGTAAAGAGTGAAGAGTTTAAAAATAAAAATGATGGGAATAGAAATAACAATAAATTTGCTGAAAAAGACCCTAATATAGCTGATTATGAAAAATACTTGTCTTTAAAATTAGGTCTCGAAGTTCAGATAAAAGATAAAAATGGTAAGGGGGCAATATCAGTTAAGTATCAGAGCTTAGACCAATTAGAAGAAATAATTTCTATTTTTAATGAAAAAAAGTAAGTTAAATTTAAGAATAATACAATAGGAACTTTTTTATAAATAAATTTCCTAAAAGCTGCTGATCTTTTAATATTTTCTCCAATTCATATATATTTAGAATTATTTTATTAATTTTCTTTACAGACAGCAGCGTTATTTGATTTTTTATTAATTTATGGCGAGAAAAATGTATTAATGGAGGAAAGCTTATAGAGTTTTTAGTATGGGTTTCCTTTAAAGATAGCAGAAAATAAAAATGATTTAATAAAGATCTTACAACAATAATATTATTGTAACCTTCTTCAATGATTTTTTCATAATAGTATGGAGCTCTATTGCTATTAAATAAGTTGTCACAAATTTTGTTAATAGTTATCAAGGAGCTATCGCCTATTGAGTTTAAAACATCATTATAAGATACAGTCTTTCCTTTTCCATAAATAGAAAGTTTTTTTATCTCTTGTTTGGTAAGTTGTTTATCATTTCCTAGTTTATCTGACAGGTAATTAAAACTATCAGCATCAATAGTTAAATTGAACTCTCTGCAATATTCTTTTATAGTATCTTTTAAGTCATTCAAAGAGTCATGATAACAAGGAATACACATTAGTTTTTTTTCTGTTGAAAAAACTTTAATCATAGGATCATTTTTATTCAGGGTCCCTGCTTCTAACAATAGAATATTATTTGTATTTGATATCAGAGAAGAAAAAAAATCTTTATCTAACTTTATAGATTTTATTAAATCTAGATCAATTTTAATAATTGATTTATCTGAAAAGATATCTTTCTGAAAAATTAAGTCTAATAATGTATTCTTCTCTAAATCTTCATTTAAAACATGTACATTACCAAAACTATAGTCAGATTGTAATTTTTTGATAATATTATTTGCATTTTCTTTAACCTTTCCTTTATCTGGCCCATATATTAAGAAACCATTAAACTTTGTAACAGCATCAATAAAATTTTTTAATTCTTTACTCCTTACTATCATTTTCTAAACTAGCAAAATAAATCATTAATCTATATAAAATAATATCAGAAAGATCATTAGAAGAGTTATCTAAAATCCTATTCCTAGCTGCCAAAGTAGACAAAACTTGATTGGGTGAAAAGTTGAATAACCCAGCACTTTTTTCTTCAAATAAAAAAATTTCCTTATCTAATTTTTGTTCTCTTGAATATAGTATAACTTTAGAGGTAGTAATTATTTCATATCCGGAAGTCTTTCTTTGAGTATCGGTTGCAGTCGATGTATTTTCAACTTCAGTTTCTATCTTTAATATAAAATTAATATCACTTCCAGCAAAAGGTAATTTTTTTAGTAGGTTTTTTTTAATAGATAAAGACATTTTTTTCTTATCAGTTACTATTGCTAGTTTTTTTAAATTATTTGATAATTCTGAGTGGTATTGATACAAGGGTTTAAAATTAGAACAACTATTTAAAGCTGTAAAAATCAAGATTAATAAAAAGAGTTTCATTAAAGAACTAAGCTAAAAATTCTATTTGGAACTATAAAAATTTTTCTCACTTTCCTATCTCCTACTAAAGACTTAACATCTTCTCTTTTCATAAGAAGATCTTGAGTTTGATTTTTTGTAAGATCTTTAGGAATTGATAAAACTAATTTCTTTTTTCCATTCACCTGAACAACGATATTAATATTTTTATTTTGGACGTATTTTAACTTAGCTATTGGCCATTTTTGAAAACATACTAATGTATCGTATCCAAGTTTTTTCCATAGTTCTTCTGCCAAGTGGGGAGTCATAGGAGATATAAGAATAACCCATTTAGTAAGAGAAAATTTAAATGCTATCAACGTTTCTTTGCTTTTTATTTTATCTTTATATGATAAGAAAAGATTTGAAAATTCTCTAATCTGTGCGACAGCTACATTATATTGAAATTTTTCTAGACTGGTTGTAACTTTATCAATGTATAAATGAGTATTAGAAATTAAATTCTTATCTTTATCCAAGGTATAATCATAATCTTCAATAAAAGGAACCCTCTTCATTTCCAAATTGTCAAAAAATTTCCAAATCTTTACAAGAAATTTATTAGAACCATCAATCCCGCTATTAGTCCACTCCAGCTTTCTTTCTGGAGGACTATCGGAAAGCATAAAAAATCTTGCA